>OLZB01000114.1_pt1 | contig 67854 bp, 59 predicted proteins | sample 1673421 | NCBI WGS metagenome assembly OLZB01 (sample SAMEA103958111, study PRJEB25191) | human gut metagenome | biome: human-associated habitat [ENVO:00009003]; feature: intestine environment [ENVO:2100002]; material: feces | place: Germany | collected 2013/2015
TATAATTGTCTTCTGAAAATAGTCTACCACCCTCTGGCAATCCATCTATGGTATATCCACAATCGGGACATTCGTACTTGTAAAAGGAGTGTGACATTTGCAATTAATGGGATAAGTTATTAAATAGTTCCATATATTCTGCTATAACAAAATTCTCCAATTCTTTATCATCAATCTTATTTTTAAGAATATAGTTCTTTATTAGCCTTTCTTTTTCTTCTTTATCAAAGTCCATTTGGCTTATTATTTTTAAGATGTGATAAAGGACATGATTCCGTTCATCATTGCTAAAATTAAACTTGTTTATCAAAGACAAGAGTTTTTCAGCATTGGCATATTTCTGTTTTCTGTCCAATGGATAGCAATCTTTGATTATAGAACTTGATTGTATTCTTTCAAATTCAGTAAACTTATCCCACAATCCGTTATTAATTAAAAAAGTCTGTACTACCTCTTTCATAGGTTGTACACCTGTAATGTCACTTATAGCACCAGCTACACTTACAATGTCACGCATGAAGCACATATCTTCATCTACTATCTTTTTCGCAAATAAATTCCAAGCCATATGTTATTTATTATTTATGATTGCAGCCAAATTATAAATCACATTCTTGCTGTAAGTAAGAATATCATGCATCCTCATTTTGTCTCCAAAGAGGGTGAACATAGAAACTCTTGCACCACTGCTATTACCAAAAGTATCTATTAACTCCTGATGTATATGTTTAAGCACATTCATGCTATTCTGCAAAGTTTCAGCAGATGCATTTTTGCGTACTTGGTCTTGCACAATGGTTACTTGGTTCTCTAAGTCTTTCAACAGATTGTTGACTCTATTGATAGATGATATTGTATTAAAAAGACCCATTGTACTAATAATTTAAGTTCTGATATAGATATTCCATTGTATTTCTAAAGTAAGATTCCCACATGAGAACCCCTACACGCTCTCCGTTCCAAACATCAACAGTCGCTCCCATCATCAACATTCTATCCATTTCTGATAGATTCTGTTTGATTCTATCATATTTACTTCCATAACGAACTATATTGCTGAAATGAGATTTTATTTGACTGCGATTCCTACCATCAATCATATCATAATTGAGATGGATTAAAGCACTGATAGCTCTCATTTCTGTATTGATTTTCTCAATCTGTTTGAGAGCATCTGCTTCCGTATTAGATGAAAATAAACCCATTACCATTCAGTTAACCAAATTCTACAAATCAATTCCGCAATTTTCTTTTATCTTGTTACATCAATTCAATAAAAACTTGTACCATCGGAGTTACATTTCTTAATGATGTGTAATTTCCTGTTCTTGGAAGTCCAGGATTCCATTCTACCGTTTCACACCCAGTAAAGCCTCCTTTTTTAATAATATCAAGAACTTGATGTAGTTGCATGGTGAGTTCTTGTTTTAATTGATTCTTTGATTTTGTAGTTGAATCCACACCATTTGCTTGACGGAACAAAGCAGCAAGAGCATGTATCTCTCTTTGTAAATCTTCTTCAGTGTATTTTTTGCTGAATCCAAATAGCCTCATATTACATTTTTGCGTCCCTCATCCTCCGTTGGAACGGCTAAGTTATTAGATGCGAAAAGCGTGAGGACTGTATCTTGCTCATCCACACTATCAGGCTTCTCGCATTGCCCACGCAAATGGATAAGCAACAGCCACTCACGCTTGCGAGGTATATAGTTCTCCCTTTCAGGATAGTATATATCCGTAGCGTGAGCGTTGTTGCTACCCGACCTCTTTGCGTATTCAAATTTTGCGAGAATTTGATAGTAAAGGCGAGTTTCAATAACGCTCTTCGTTCTCTTATGTCTGACAACCTTTCGGAAGTCAACCACAAAGTTAATGAAAAGCGTTTAATATCTGCATCTAAATGAAATATATTTGATGATTTCTGCTAAATAACAGCATTTTATATGAAAGGTAAATGTGTATCATCCAATAGACCACTTTCTACTATCCTTTTACAAAGCTCATGTGAAGCTCTGTTTCTAAGGTCTGTCCCATAGTTATCACTGCCCACCATTCTTATAATGGCTACAACAGTCTTTACCAAACTCTGTTGCAAAGTCCGGTGGAAGTAGCTTGTACTCTCCGCAAACCTTTCAGGATTCCAGCCATAATCATTCAAGGCTCTTTCCAAGTCTTTTGCAGCCTTGTATTCACGTGTATTCTGTATGCCCATTTTTGTATTGATTATTTTTATATTTATAAGAGTGTCAGGAATAAAAATCGGACACTCCCCATAATGAGGAATGCCCGATTGTCAGAAGTGAATCAATAAGCACTTAGCCCAAGAACCAAGCGTATTTCGTATCTCCATGCAGTGCATTGTTGATGCCTACCGCCACTTCCGTTGCATTGACAGCCCTTTGCAAGTAGGTGTCAATATAGCTGCTCTTGTTGGCTTCTGTCAGCAAGTTGTGGAAGTCAAACATGGAGATAGTATTACCTTTAGCTCCAAAATTCGGATTGGTGAAGTAGTCACGGCAGACATTGTTAATCTGACTGTCCGTTATCAACAAACGTGGAACTGACCTTTGGTAGCCATTAGGCAGAGCCTGATATAATCTCATCCTACCCACAATTTGAGCAAACTGGGTCTCTGTCAGGTAAGACTGTGATAAGGTCTGCATCAAGTGAATCTCCCTTGCAGGGTTGAAGTTGTAGAACAGTTCAAGAACAGCTTTATAAAGGTCGTTCAGGTTCATCACTTCAAGTTGAAGTTTCACCCCATCCCCTGTAAGGACTTGATTGGAACAGATGTTAACCCTCCAGCCGATAAAGACGGAGAATTTCTCTATTCCTTTATTAGCCCTGTAAAGGTTCAGGTCTGAATAGTTACGGACACCACCAATGCAAAGCTCCAACTTCTGACCGTTCACCTTTTCGTGAATGGTTGGAATGGTGAAAGCAAAAGCCAGTCTTTGGTAGAATTGTGTCTTTTCAGATTCAAGGAGTTCACTTGCCCTTTTGCCAAGTGCTGATGGAACACGACCACGAACAATGTGCGACACCCTGATTGCAGGCTCATTGATTCTCTCACTTGAAAACATGGTTTGTGCAGCTTCAAGCACGGTGTGGATAAAGTCCTGATGGGAGATAGTCAACTCCTGATTAGCCCAAGTAGGCACTACACACTGTGTTGTCAGTTCCTCAATGGAGATTTCAGAAGTGTTGGCTTCCAAGAAATTCACGCTGGGTCTGTTGGATGGCTGTTCGCTCACTTCCTCAAAAGGAACGTACTCTGCATCTTGTGCAAACGAAGAATGATTGTTGCGTACCATTGGTACAAATGATAATGTTGCTTCCATAATTAAATTGGGATTAAGTGTTATTGATTACAAGGACAAGGACTATCATTGTCATATAGTCATAGAGGTTTATAGCAGGATAGGTTATATTTTTCTCTTGTACTTATCGGATAGGTTTTACTTTTCCATTCCACTTATGGGGAGGGGAGTTTTTTTGTGTGTAGTCGCTTGTATGTAACACTTCTCGTATTTTTTGATTGGCACAAGTTCCTGTTTAGCGTTGTATGTCGCTTTTAAGTTGTAAAGGGGCTATTGCGAATTAGAATTGAGTGGTACTATATATTCTTGACATAGGGAAGACTGATATTAAGTATCGGCAAAAAACAAGTATAATTTGTTATCTGAATGTGCTTAAAAGCAAAAAAGACAACCTAAGCTGTCCTTTTCTAATGAATGTTTTACATGATGAATTTCTGAGGTTCTTTCTTAGGTGGTATGATATAATCCTTATTGGTCAGCACCTTAACGAAATAGTTTAGGCTATTTATCGGCTCGTTCAAATTTGGCAATCGCTGTGCCAACTGAAATTTGACGGAGTACCTTTTTATAAGTTCTATGTCATCCATTTGTTTCAAGTCCTGCCGTGTATATGAATATTCCACTGCTATCTGTCCTATCAGTTCCCTCTGATAAGGTGGAGTTTCAAGCCCCTTAGTCTGGCAGAACAAGTCTATCGTAGTGTAAATCTCCTTATAAAGAGGTGGAGTACCTTTAGGGAAATAGTTGGTGTTACCTTTGTCAAAACAATCAAGTGTGATTCTGTAACAGCCTTTGTGTCGTTTTATCAGGTTCAGTTCGATGCACTTTTTCATGTACTTCTGAATCGTACCGTATGAAATGCTTAAATGTGCAGCCATTTCTCTAAGGCTGTACAATGTCAGGTTGCAGTTGTTCAGGCAAATGCACTTTATAAGGAGGATAAAGCCTTTGATGTCTGTTTCTTCATTTGGCGACAGCCCGTCAAAGTGCAAGTCAAGAAAACTTCTGCTTACCATGATGAAATCCTTTGGTGGTATATGCACTTTATAGAAATTCTTTTTCTTGGGTTGTCCGTTTTCTGCTTTGATATATTGAGGTGTAATATCAACATAACCAAGTCTTTTAGCTTTATGAAGATAACCACTGACTGTATCAGCGTTATATCCTGCTTCATTTGAAAGCGTTTCCAACAGCACATTCGATTCGCCTGTATTGTAATCACTCTTAAAAAGAAGCAAGAGATAGACGTGTGCCTCTTTATTTGAAAGCTGTTTGCCCAAATTTATAGGAAACACCCTGTAATGGTTTTCATATTCTACTTTCATTTCTTCTGCATTTTTATAACTATTCAACTTATGGCTGCTGAAAGCCTGTATAGTTATGTTAGTAGTAAATATAGTTAATAGTATATCCTTGCCTTTTATATCACCCAATCCGACAATTTTATATCAGCCTGAAAAACAAGATAAAACAACATTCCAGGTCGGATATTTTAAGTAACAGACAAGTGTAGGATAGGACTTGCCTGTCACACAAGCCCTATTACTTGCCATTATTGCTTTATCCCTCAAAATCTGCATATAAAGCCTTGAACGCTTCCACGTATGATTTGGCTTCCATAGATAGTCCCTGTTTTGGGGTAAAGTGTTTATCCCATTGCTCTTTGTCTATAAGGTTTATTGTATCAATAACTTTCTGCTCGTCGTTGCCAACTTCATTATAGTATTGTTTTAGCCCTTGTGCAAAGCGTCCGTTAAACCTATCTTCTGATAGAAACTTATGCTCTCTTAAGGCATTCAGAATTTTATCTCCTGTTTCACGGGTGGACTTGCTCAGTTGCAGTTTGCCATAATCAGATGTTTTCTTATAGCCCAACTGAATTGACTTTATTTGTTTGGAAGTCAAGTTGATTGTTCCAAAAGTGTAAAGTGCAAAGATGAAAGCTGCTTTGTATTTCTTGCACAATGAAAGAATGTAGTCCATTTCTTTGTCATTGGTGGAGATTCCTGAGTTGTAGAAATCACCATTATTCCAAACTTTCCCATTGTTTCGCAAAGCTATGTAACTGACAATATCCATATTTTCAGGGATATGTACTTCTGTATAGGTGGGTTGCACTTCATTCAATGCCGGGAATTGGAGTGCCAAATCCCTATGTTGCCCGTCCTCACAAACCCCGTCATAGTTGGGGTAATCTTCTTGTTTGATAACTTCCAATGTTATCTTGAAGTTGCTGATAGTGGCATCTCCTTTGCCTACATTCCGTTCAACTGACATTTTGAATAACTTTCTGTTTCCAATCTTTTTAATAGCTTCATCCATAGGTATATATTCAATCGGCATGGATTCAATATAGCCCAAATTCTTGATTTTGTTGTAGCAAGCCCTTACGTTTTCTTTGTCAATGTTTTGACGGTTACCCTCAATGAAGAGCAAATTAAGTTTTTTGTTCATAACTGCTTCATTTTTATTGTTCTCTACTACGTTCAAGTTTCCACCTTTATTAACTTTAATTTCTTCCATGACTTTTATTTTTTTGTTGATGAGACTTTTATTTACTTGTAACCATTCAGCTTATGCGCACTTGGCTTTCTGATTACGTTGCAAAGGTCGGTATTGTTCTTGGGGAACTTTGGTAAGTTATTAAAGCTGTTTTTAGAGAGTTTTTTACCAAACAAAAAGGGTGTGTCAGAATAGACACACCCTCTAAAAATCATATCGAATGAAAAGGCTTGCTAATAATATCTTGATGAATCTGTATTATTGGGGGAAACTCTATATTGCTGTGATTTGATTATCTCGTCAATTGAATCATATTGCATGAGATAGCTTTTTAACGACACGCGAATTCTCTCCCCATCCATATAATCCAAAAAACTTTCTTTCTCCTTGTATTCAATTAGATTAAGCCTATTCAACAAGTCTGCAATGATTCTGCCTTGTCTTCTTGTTACTGATTTTTCAGTCTTGGACTTGCAGTTAGGTATATCTTGCAGCAAGTGATAAGTTCCCCACATATATCTTATTGCGGTCACATTCGGTTTAGCCCCAACGGTTTTTCCATAAACGACATTTAATTCCTGCTCGGCTTCTTTTACACTTTTTACGCCAAGATATTTTTCAAGATAACGGTCAAGTGCCACCTGAAACCACGGTGCCTGCTCGTCTATCTTTATAGGGCTCAAGTCTCCAAATGATATTCTGCATTGTTTGTGGTATTTCTTGACTTTATCATTCTGACTGTCGTTGTGGTGCAAGCCTATGTATAGTTTCAACATATCAGGACGGATGGCATGGATGTATTCTTGATATTCGTAATTCATATCTTCCTGTGTGGATTCCGTTGTTTCCAATTTATTTCTCATTAATAGGGCACAGGCATAGAGCAAGACTTGGTAAACTTCGTCTTTCTCTGTAATTTCAAGTTGGTTTTTCTCGCAGAAATCCTCTATGGTAAGCAAATAGGTATCTGTTGATATTCTCATAGGCAATTCTTCTTTTGCTAACGCTTCAAAATGCGCTTCTGCGTAAGCATTGACATCATAATGCCCTTTTTCATTCATGTATCTTTCTTTGTTGGAAGATTCATCTAACTTTATGCTTGCATAGTTACCAAAAAGTTCTTGTATGTACGGATTGTTTCTATCTATTCCAAACCATTTCTTTAATCGAGGTTCAAGACGTATGAATTCCTCCATTGTGAACAGTAGTCTTAAATAATCTCTTTCCATATTTTATGTTATTCATTATAGGGCAAAGTTACAAATAATCCCGCCTATCGTTCTGATAAACAGGATTATTTTCATTAAAACAGTGATTTCATCGCTTCATCAATCTGCTCATTGTCAAAGCTGTCAAGATAGATTTGCGTCACTCTTTCAGAACTATTTGCCAAACACATATCTTACCACCTTAGCATTAGCCTTATTCTCATTCACAAAATCACGCTCTATATAAATATCGGTCACTTTCATAGAATCATCAATGTGGTTCAAAGCTGCATGAACTACATATTTATCAATGCCGACTTTGTTCAAGGCAATAGTAGCCCAACTATGCCGGGCAGCGTAATATTCCAAATCATCCACTTCTAATATTGCACCAATCTCTTTTAGCCCAATATTGATTGCTCTGTTGAAGTTTTTTCATCTGCATAGTATTGATAGAAGTTAAACAGACGTTTACCTGTCTTGTCTTTGTACTTCTCTATTAAAGGCAGAACTATTTGGGGCACATCCACCACCATTTTTACATTATCCAATCTACGGTCTTTCGTCTTGGTTCTATAATAGGTAATAGTGTTGCCCTCCATTTCTGTTGCATTGTAAAGGTCTGCTGAATTGATACCCATTAAACAGAATGAAAGGATGAAGCAATCCTTTGCCAAATCATAGCGGCAAGTGGCTTTGTAACCTTTAGCTGCATTTTTGTATGGTAGGGCATAAATTCGTTTGATAATCTTGTAGTCAAGTGCCCTTTTGCGTGTAACCTCTTGCTGTGGAATAACAAAATTATCAAATGGTGAGGCCGGAATAAGAATCAATCCATCTTCAAAGTCATTGTACATCTTTTGAGCTTCCTTGAAAAGATGGCGCAGACTTCCAAGATAAAGTGACAGCATTCTATTAGAAGGGATGCGTTTGCCAGCCGCTTCCATTTTGAGGATTCTCTCTCTTCTTTGTTTATTCAAATAATCTGCATATTTGCGTAAGAACGAAACCGAAATTTCAGAAATATTCAGTTCTTCTTTACCTATGAAAGTTATAAGAGAGTTAATGACGGTTTTATAGTTCTTTGCACCTTTAATGTTGGCATTTGCAATCCATTGACGTGAAAACTGAATGAAATCAATGCTTTTGTCCTTTTGTTCCTCAAATCTTAGTCGCTTAAATATTTGTTCAAGAGAATAGCAATTTAAATCTATCTGCATTGAGTCACATCTGAGTTGATAAGCACTGACGAGTTTGTCTATCTCTTTGTAGATAGGTGTTCCTTTCTTAAAATTGCCTGTTCTTGTCAGGTCTGTTGGCTTGATGAATAGGCTCGTGGATAGCCTCTTTACTTTACGATTGAGTGTAAAGCGTAACTTAATGTTGTAAGTTCCGTCCGCTTTTTGCTCATTTTTCTTAATTTCAGCTTTGATAGTCAACATTTTACGCCAATAATTAATTAGTCAACAATTAGTCAACAATTAGCGAAAGTGCATTAGATTAGAAGGTATGCAGAAGTGCATAGATAGGATTCTTGCCTAAAAAGAAAACCGCTAAATTCTTTGTTTTTAAGAACTTAGCGATTCATTTCTTGGGGTGGCCGGTGGGATTCGAACCCACGACATTCAGAACCACAATCTGACGCTCTAACCAACTGAACTACGGCCACCATGTGGGCTTCTGTTTTCAAAAGCAATGCAAAGGTAGTGTTTTTTTTTGATACTGCAAATTTTTCGAGAACTTTTTTACTCTGAAACCCATTTTTTTAGAGAAATGAATGCATCCACGCCAATTTCCCAGCGTCAAACATCACTTCTTATAATAAGTATGCTTTCCTGCAGCCAGCGTATTAAGCATCAGCATACAGATTGTCATTGGCCCAACTCCCCCAGGCACCGGAGTAATGTAGGCGCATTTGGGAGACACTTCGTCAAACTTTACGTCGCCGTTAAGACGGAAGCCGCTCTTTCGGGTGGCATCAGGTACGCGAGTCGTACCCACGTCAATCACGGTTGCACCGTCCTTCACCATATCTGCCGTTACAAAATTGGGCTGACCAATAGCAGCAATAATAATGTCGGCTTCACGACATTCCTGTTTTAAATTGGCGCTGTGGCTGTGGCATACGGTTACCGTAGCATCGCCATAACACTTTTGCATCATTAGTTGGGCCATTGGCTTACCTACGATGTTGCTGCGTCCCAATACGACACATTTTTTTCCGGATGTGGGGATCTGATACCGGCGCAAAAGCTCCAAAATACCCTTTGGCGTGGCAGAAATGTAGCAAGGAAGGCCAATGGCCATACGGCCTACATTGATAGGATGGAAACCGTCAACATCCTTACGGTAGTCAATGGCTTCAATGATTTTCTGCTCGGATATATGTTTGGGCAAAGGCAACTGAACGATAAAGCCATCAACACGGTCGTCTTTGTTAAGCCGGTCTATTTCGGCCAACAACTGCGCTTCGGTCACGTCATCCTCATAACGGATGAGCGAAGACTCAAAACCGCACTCCTCACACGCTTTGACCTTGTTGCGCACGTAGGTTTCACTTCCACCATCGTGCCCCACGAGCACGGCTGCCAGATGAGGGCGTTTGCCTCCGGCAGCCACAATCTGCTCCACTTCAGCCTTGATTTCCTGTTTGATAGCTGCGGCTGTGGCTTTTCCGTCAATCAATTGCATGATTTTTACCTCCTTTTTTATAATTAATATTCCGTATTTTTTACTTAGAACTTGGGCATGCCGGGCATTTTGGGCATACCGGCCATCATTTTACCCATCTTACTGCCGGTTACCATCTTCATCATCTTGCGTGTTTGTTCAAACTGCTTGATGAGCCGGTTGACCTCATTGATATTGGTTCCGCTACCTTTGGCTATACGCTGACGGCGGCTTGAATTCAAGATTTCGGGATGACTGCGCTCCTGAGGCGTCATGGAATAGATAATGGCCTCTATCGACACAAAAGCATTGTCGTCAATATCAATATCCTTCAAGGCCTTACCTACGCCGGGAATCATGGAAGCCAGGTCCTTAAGGTTACCCATCTTTTTAATTTGGTGAATCTGATTCAGGAAATCATTAAAGTCAAACTGATTCTTCTGAATCTTGCGCTGCAAACGGCGGGCCTCGGCTTCGTCAAACTGTTCCTGTGCACGCTCTACCAACGAAACAATATCACCCATACCCAGAATACGGTCGGCCATACGCTCGGGATGGAACTGATCAAGTGCTTCCATCTTTTCACCCGTACCCACAAACTTAATGGGTTTGTTCACCACCGTACGGATTGACAACGCGGCACCACCACGTGTATCACCGTCAAGTTTGGTCAGCACGACACCGTCAAAATCAAGTCTGTCATTAAACTCTTTGGCCGTATTAACGGCATCCTGACCCGTCATGGAGTCAACCACAAACAGTGTTTCGTCAGGCTCAATAGCAGTTTTGATGGCCGCAATTTCCTGCATCATTTCCTCATCAACAGCCAAGCGGCCGGCCGTATCGACGATGACCAGATCATATCCCTTGGCCTTGGCTTCATGAATGGCGTCCTGAGCAATCTTGACAGGATCCTTGCACTCCATGTCGGCATACACGGGCACACCTACCTGCTCGCCCAACACGCGCAACTGTTCAATTGCCGCAGGACGATAAACGTCGCAAGCCACCAAAAGCGGTTTCTTGTTTTTCTTCGTTTTCTGCCACAGCGCCAACTTTCCCGACATTGTGGTTTTTCCGGAACCTTGCAGACCCGACATCAAGATAACAGCAGGATGCCCTTTGAGCACCATCTCAGCCGATGTGCCGCCCATCAGCTCAGCCAATTCGTCATGTACAATCTTAACCAGCAGCTGTCCCGGCTTTACGGCCGTCAGAACCTGCTGACCCATGGCTTTTTCCTTTACACGGTCGGTGAAACTTTTGGCGACCTTATAGTTAACGTCGGCATCGAGCAGCGAACGTCGTATTTCCTTAAGCGTTTCCGCTACATTGATTTCGGTAATTTTACCTTCACCCTTCAGTACTTTAAAAGAGCGTTCTAGTTTCTCGCTTAAATTTTCAAACATATAATTTATGGATATAATTTGTCTGCAAAATTAGTGTAAACCAAGCGAAAAGAAAAACAAAAGCACAGTTTTTTCAGCAACAACAATACTGCGACTCAAATTCCGGCCAGGAAAAAGCCCACCCCGTGAAGCACGAAAAAAAACATGGAACATACTGCCCCTCTGACATGACTTCAGTATAACCAGAAAACAGACGGCACCTTTTTCCTTTTTTCCGGAACCTTAAACAAACCGGCCGGCACTTTGTTGGCAACAAACCGTAGCCTGCCACATGACAGACATCGGGCAGCACAACGATTAATACCCCATAAACTTGTGGTTATTACGGAGAATTTGCGTAAGTTTGCACCACAAAAAAACTCATACGATATGACGCCCAACAACTTGGACCCCACCGGAAAAAAACGGTTCGGAATCTTATTATTCCTCACCGTTTTCCTGCTACTTCCCTTTTTGGGACTTACTCTATTCAACACCAAAGGCGAGCCTCGTGAAGCCATCGTGGCCCTGTCGATGCTGAACAGTGACAACTGGATCCTACCGGTCAACAACGGAGGAGAAATGGCCTACAAGCCACCTTTTTTTCACTGGCTCATAGCTCTGTTCTCATCTGTGCTGAACCACGGACAAATCAACGAATACCTGTCGCGACTGCCGTCGGCCCTCTCGCTGATTGCCATGATTGCCGCAGGATACTGGTTCTACGGCAAGCGAAAGGGATACACGCTGGCGCTGGTTGCCGGTTTGCTCACCCTGACAAACTTTGAGGTTCACCGTGCCGGTGTAAACTGTCGGGTCGACATGCTGCTGACGGCCTGTATGGTAGGCGCGCTTTATCTCCTTTATCTGGGGCACGAAAAGCGGAAAACAGCATACTATCTGCTGGCCTTACTATGCATGAGCGGAGCCATGCTGACCAAGGGCCCCGTGGGCATATTGCTGCCCTGCATGGTTGGTTTTGCTTACGAACTATGTCAAAAAGAACGCTTCGCAAGAGTACTGCTGCGCTACATTGCTCTGGGGCTCGGTGCTCTGGTCATCCCCATGATGTGGTACGTGGCAGCCTATCAGGAAGGCGGCCAAAAGTTTTTTGACCTGGTATGGGAAGAAAACGTATTGCGCTTTACGGGAAAAATGAGCTATGGCTCACATGAAAACCCGCCCATCTACAACGTCATGACCATTCTCACCGGCATGCTGCCCTATACGCTGCTGGTGCTCATCGGACTCGTTTCGATACATTTAAGACATGCACGGAACACTTTGAGCAAAACATGGTGGAAAGAACAATGGCATCGCCTCAAGGCCATGGACAGCCTGAGGCTTTTTACCCTCCTGAGTTTCGTCATCATCTTTGTTTTCTACTGTATTCCAAAGAGCAAGCGCAGTGTATATCTGCTACCTGTATATCCGTTTATGTGCTATTTCCTGGCTGAATACATGCACTACCTGTGGCAGGAAAAGCACCATATTATCCGACTTTTCGGCCGCCTGCTGGCCACACTGGTTATCATTGTATCCGTTACGGCCATTATACTGCACTTTATTCCCATACCGGAAATATTCATGCAAGGACACAACGCCCAGATTATCGGGGCACTGCATGACATACCCTGGACGTTCTGGAACGTAGCAGGCATACTGCTTCCGCTCTATCTGGGCATTCATTATTGGTTCAGCTCGTTTAAGCCCAAGAACAACTGGATATTCTACGGCACCCTGATTCTGCCCTACAGTATCCTTTTTGCCCTTGACTGCCACTACCAGCCCACCCTGCTCAACGAGCGGTCTGACAAACTGGTGGTTGAACAAATCAAGAAGCGCTTCCCCGAAGGCGATATCCACACCTACATCTACATGCCCGATTTCAACATAGCCAGCAAGATGCATTACTTTACGCTGAACTTTTACCTGAACGACCGCGTAAAACAGTATGAACAGCAATTGCCGGCCCAAGGATATGTCATCATGGGAGAGTATGACTACCGGGAGCACTTCTGTCCCGCATTCGGACAAGAATACAACATCCGCGAAGTCGAAAACCTACGACACAAAAGTTGCGACACCAAGCAAACTCTCGCCATCTATTACTTTCAGCGAAAGAAAACAGATTCCGTTTCCAAGCAAAACGAGAAAAAGTCTTAAATAGGCAAAATTCGCACGTCGTTGTACAATAAAATGCCACTAATTTTGCTAATTTTGCGCTTAACATATAAACCAAAACAAAGAAAACATTATGCCCAGTAGTGATAGCCTGGTAATCATACCAACCTACAATGAAAAAGAGAACGCGGAAAGCATTGTCCGTGCGGTATTCAACCTGAAAAAGCACTTCAACATACTGATTATTGATGACGGCTCACCCGACGGCACAGCCGACATCATCAAACGGCTACAAAAAGAATTTCCGAACGACTTGCACCTCATTGAGCGTGAAGGCAAACTGGGACTCGGCACAGCCTACATCACAGGATTCAAGTGGGCTCTGTCACAGGGTTATGACTACATCTTCGAAATGGACGCCGACTTCAGCCACAATCCCAACGACCTGCTCCGACTTTATGCTGCATGTCATGACGAAGGAGCCGACGTAGCCATCGGTTCACGCTATGTCAGCGGTGTAAATGTGGTAAACTGGCCCATGGGACGCGTATTAATGAGCTACTATGCTTCAAAATACGTACGCATTATCACCGGCCTGCCCATTCATGACACAACGGCAGGATTCAAATGTTACAAGCGTCAGGTTTTGGAAACCATTGACCTTGACGCCATCCGCTTTAAAGGATATGCGTTCCAGATTGAAATGAAATTCACTGCCTACAAATGCGGCTTCAAAATCAAAGAAGTACCCGTTATTTTCGTTAATCGCCGACTGGGTGAAAGCAAGATGAACAGCAGTATCTTCGGCGAAGCCATTTTTGGCGTAATGCGCCTGCGACTGGACAGTTGGACTAAAAAATATCCGAAGAAAAAGAACTAAATATTTTCACCATACCTATGCACAGAAGAATATGCATAAAAAACGCCACGATTGTTGGTGAAGGTCACCGTTTTGTAGGATCATTGGTTACAGAAGACCACCGTATCGCCGAGATCGTTGAAGGTCAGGACGTTGAGCCAAGTGTTCCGGCCGACGAAATAATAAATGCCGAAGGATGTTATCTGCTGCCCGGCGTTATTGACACACACGTGCATTTCAGAGAACCGGGATTAACCCACAAAGCAGATATTGAAAGTGAAAGCCGCGCAGCAGCAGCCGGAGGTGTCACTACCTTCCTGGATATGCCCAACAATACGCCTCAAACTACCACAATTGAAGCATTGCGGGATAAATTGGAACTGGCTTACCACAAAAGCCATGTAAACTTTGGTTTTTATATCGGAGCTACCAACTCCAATTTGTCTGAAATCATGCACATCAATCCGCGCAAGGTATGTGGAATAAAATTGTTTATGGGGGCGTCAACAGGCAATATGTTGGTAGATAATCCCGATTCCCTGCGTGACATCTTTGAATGTGCAAAGATGCCTATCGTGGCTCATTGTGAAGATACGGCTGCCATCTGTAAAAACATGGAAAGAATCAAAGAGCAGTATGGCGAAGATCCCGACGTAGCCCTCCATGCAGTAATTCGCAACGAGGATGTATGCTACAAATCTTCCTCAACTGCAGCTAAACTGGCTGCCGAAACAGGAGCCCGCCTGCACATTGCCCATATCTCCACAGCAAAGGAACTTCAGCTCATCAAGCCAAGCCGCCCAAACATCACGGCAGAAGCTTGTGTTCCTCATCTGCTTTTTTGCGATGAAGACTATGCACGTCTGGGAAGCCGCATCAAATGTAATCCGGCCATAAAATCACGCAAAGACCGCGAAGCTTTACGTAAAGCGCTGACATCTGGAAAAATATTCACGGTTGGGACGGATCATGCCCCCCATCTGTTACGCGAAAAGGCAGGAGGATGCATCAAAGCCGTATCCGGTATGCCGATGATCCAATTCTCATTGATCTCCATGCTGGAACTTACCGAACAAAACATACTTAGTATAGAACAGGTTGTGGAACTCATGTGCCATAATCCAGCGCGGTTATTTGACATAGAAAACCGTGGATTCCTGCGTGAAGGATATGTTGCCGACCTTACTCTGGTTCGCCCCAAGGCTTACTGGACCCTTACCCCCAACCGCATAGAAAGCAAATGCGGCTGGAGTCCACTGGAAGGCCACACATTCCATTGGCAGGTGGAAAAGACCTTTTGTAACGGCTTCATGATATATAATCAAGGTCACATTACAAATACTGACTTTCACGGACAAGCCGTTACCTATATCCGATAATGACAATCAAGACATATACATACCACCTGCACGAGCTGACAGACTATATCAATTGGCTCTATTTTTTTCATAGTTGGGGATTTCCTCCCCAATTTGCGTCTATCGCCCGCCAACATGCCTGTCCGGCCTGCCAGCAGGCTTGGGTAAACAGTTTTCCTATAGCCGAACGGGAGAAGGCTCGTACCTGCCTTAAACTTTACCAGGAAGCTATTGAACAGCTCCAGCAACTGGATAAAGATTATGTAGTCAGAGGTATTTGTGGCTTATTTCAAGTCACGACCCAAAATGATGATATTATCTTCAATCTGTCAGGAAAAGAGATACATTTTCCATGCTTGCGCCAACAGTTGCAACAGGAAAAAGACGGAGTCTATCTTTGTTTAACAGACTACATCAATCCGTGTGGTGACCGTATCGGTGTTTTTGCCACGACAGTTGATGCCGAAATGGAAAAACTTTTTCCAGATGATTCTTACCAGCATATGCTGACCCAACTGCTATGCGACCGTCTGGCTGAAGCAGCTGCTGAAAAAATGCATCAGCAAATACGAATCAAAGACTGGGGATATGCCCCAGACGAGCAATTATCACCCGACGACCTTTTTGCCGAAAAATACCAAGGCATACGTCCGGCCGTAGGATACCCGTCATTGCCCGACCAAAGTGTAAATGCCATCATCGAGCAAATCATAGGCATGAATGCCATAGGCATCACACTAACAGAAAGCGGAGCCATGCTGCCTCACGCGTCCGTCAGCGGGCTGATGTTTTCCCACCCTAAAGCACGCTATTTTGCAGTAGGTAAAATTGGGAATGACCAACTTGCAGACTATGCCCAACGGCGCGGTATGCCACCTGAAGAGCTCGAAAAATTTTTAAGCAAGAACCTTTTATAGTAAATATGTGTACATGATACTACGCATCTCCATACTGCTCATTCTGCTACTGCTTGTTCCCGCCTTTTATATTGACCGCCACTTTCATTTAAAAAAGCATCGGGCATTCCGTTTCTTATTATGGGGAATAAGTGGCATATTCATGGCCTTCACGGTATGGTTCTGCCTATACGAGAATTTCTCCGACACGGAAAGCCTCGTAAAAGGCCAGTATCTCATGCTGCTGCTCATGTGGAGTTGCAGTACCCTGCTGTTTACGGTTGTTTCAGCCACAGGCTGGATTTTCCGCAAATGCCGTCAGGCCCAAAGAATCCGGAAGCTGATTGATTCCGTAGCCCTTATTGGAGGATTGAGCATTGCCGGTTCCATGCTTTACGGTCACATTTCCGGTCCTGAAAAATTAATTGTAAAGACATATACCTACCAGTCGGCAAGCATTCCCGCCTCCTTTGACGGCTTTCGCATCGTACAGCTCTCCGACCTTCATGTAGGCACTTTTGCCAACCGTAAGAACATCATCCGTCAAATAACCGACAGCGTCATGTCACTTCAGCCGGACATGATTGTTTTTACCGGTGACCTGGTCAATTATCATTCAGGCGAACTGGATGCATTTCTCCCCATTCTCTCCAAGATGAAAGCGCCCTTTGGTATCTATGCCGTATTGGGCAACCACGACTATATGAACTACCGGCACTGGGCCACTGAAAACGACAGAAAAGCTGACATTCAACGCCTGATCAGTTTGGAAAAGAAGATGGGCTGGAAAGTTCTGCTTAACGAAAATTCCGTTGTTCGTCACCAGACCGATTCCATGGCCATCATTGGAGTTGAAAATGACGGAAAACCACCATTCCCGGCAAGAGCCGACCTGCCCCGCGCACAGAAAGGACTGCAAGCTGACTGCTTCAGCATTCTGCTTAGTCACGACCCCACCCATTGGCGTCGTGCCGTATTGCCCACAACGAACATTCCACTTACACTGTCGGGACATACACACGGCATGCAACTGCAATTTGGCCATTTTTCGCCGGCCTCCTGGTTCTATCCGGAATGGGGCGGCCCGTATACAATTACCGAAAGAGGCATCCCCCGCACTCTTTACGTCAGCCTGGGCACAGGCGAAGTGTTACTGCCGTTCCGTCTCGGAGCATGGCCTGAAATTAATGTAATCATTCTGCATCACATACCATCTACACAACCCTAAAACAACTTCACATGAAACATCTTTATCACATTTACCAAATCATTATTGCCCTTCCCATATTATTGGTCACCACCATTCTGACGGCTTTGGTTACAAGCATCGGATGCTTTTTAGGCGATGCTCACTTTTGGGGATATTATCCCGGCAAAATATGGTCACAGATATTCTGCCGCATCCTGCTGATTCCCGTAAAAGTTGAAGGACATCAATATATTGACAAAAACACATCCTACGTATTTGTAGCCAACCACCAGGGCCCCATGGACATTTTCCTCATCTACGGTTTTTTGGGACGCAACTTCAAATGGATGATGAAGAAATCACTGCGCAACATACCTCTTGTAGGTTATGCCTGTGAAAAAGCGCGCCACATATTTGTTGACAAGTCTGGCCCGAAAAAAATACAGGAAACTTATGAAAAGGCACGTCAGACTCTGCAGGGAGGAACATCCGTGGTTGTATTTCCCGAAGGTTCACGCACCTACACCGGTCACATGGGACCATTCCGAAAGGGTGCTTTTCTGCTGGCGGACGAATTGCAACTACCCATCGTACCCATTACGATTGACGGCTCGTTTGACGTTCTGACCCGCATGGCCGGCATCTCGTTTGTTCACCGCCACACCATGCGCCTCATTATTCACAAACCCATCATGCCCCACGGGAAAGGACCGGAATATATCAAGGAGAACATGGAAGTCTCCTACAAAATCATCATGAACGACTTACCCGAGAAATACCAAAACTAAAACGGGCATTCAAGGACAGGCAGAAAAAGGAGTTATTCTCCTTTTACAACCACCGCCCCATACCTTTTCATTACAAGGTGCCGGAGAAAAAATTTTTTCCGGCACCTTATTTATTTTTCCTCCACCCTGTTTTTACCGTGCCGGCCTCTTTCTCCAAACATACTACTGCGGCTCCCCCAAAAGCCTGATTTCACCCAGACTTCATCCCCACATGTAAAATCCATCTTTCTACCCCTCCTTCATTTCGTACCACACTCCAAGCGTTTCGTCACGCTATTCTCCCCACAGGCCAAAAAACTTTCATTTTTATATCCAATGCCCTGTTTTTCCGAAAAAATGTCAAAACCTTTTCACGCACAACACGTTAGCTTAAATCGCCGCAAATATGTAATATTAAAAATTTAGAATCATTATAATCTCCTCATTTATGGCGATTTTATGTTGTAGAACATAAAATTCAACGTTTTTGTGTTCCATATTTCAACAAAAAAAGTTACCTTTACGCCGAAAAAGGAGAACGATTATTTACCCACTTAACAAATTGTAAGTATATGGAACCTAACCAGACCTTTAACAATGGCCTTTGGAACAAGGAAATCAACGTTAGTGATTTCGTGAGTAAAAACATCACGCCCTATACGGGCGATGCATCCTTCCTGCAAGGACCGACGGAGCGCACCAAACACATTTGGGACCTTTGTTTGAAAGCCCTGGCAGAAGAAAGAGAAAACGGCGGAGTCCGTTCGCTCGACAACAAGACAGTATCTACCATTACTTCACATAAAGCCGGCTACATTGACCGTGAAAACGAACTGATTGTAGGTTTGCAGACCGACGAGCTGCTCAAGCGCGCCATCAAGCCTTTCGGCGGCATCAAAGTTGTTGAAAAAGCTTGCCGCGAAAACGGCGTTGAAGTTGACGAAAAAGTAAAAGACATCTTCACCCATTACCGCAAGACCCACAACGACGGTGTTTTTGACGTATATACCGAAGAAATTCGCTCATTCCGCTCTTTAGGCTTCCTTACCGGTTTGCCCGACAACTATGCCCGCGGACGTATCATCGGCGACTACCGCCGTCTGGCCCTCTACGGTATCGACCGTCTGATTGAGGCCAAGCAGGCTGACCTTAAAGCCCTGACAGGCCCCATGACCGAAGACCGTATACGCCTGCGTGAAGAAGTGGCTGAACAAATCAAGGCCCTTAAGGACATTATCATCATGGGCGAATACTACGGCCTCGACCTGCGCCGCCCGGCCACATCAGCTCAGGAAGCCATCCAGTGGGTTTACATGGCTTATCTGGCAGCCGTGAAGGAACAGGACGGTGCCGCCATGTCGCTGGGTAACGTATCGTCATTCATCGATATTTACATTGAATACGATTTACACCACGGCATCATTGACGAAACCTTTGCTCAGGAGCTGGTTGACCAGTTCATCATCAAACTCCGCATGGTGCGTCATCTGCGTATGCAGGCCTATAACGAAATCTTTGCAGGCGACCCGACATGGGTAACCGAATCACTGGGCGGACGCTTCAACGACGGCCGTACCAAGGTGACGAAGACCTCGTTCCGTTTCCTGCAGACACTTTACAACCTTGGTCCTTCGCCAGAACCCAACATGACCGTTCTGTGGAGTCCCGAATTGCCCGAAGGCTTCAAGCGCTTCTGCGCCCAGGTATCTGTTGACACCAGCTCCATCCAATACGAAAACGACAACCTCATGCGTGAAGTACGCGGATGCGACGACTACGGAATTGCCTGCTGCGTAAGCTATCAGGCCATCGGTAAGCAAATACAGTTCTTCGGAGCCCGCTGTAACCTGGCTAAAGCCCTGTTGCTGGCCATCAATGGCGGACGCTGCGAAAACACCGGTACCGTAATGGTAAAGGGAATCCCCGTCCTCTCCAGCGATACGCTGAACTTTGAAGAAGTAATCAGCAACTACAAGAAAGTGCTCAAGGAGATTGCCCGCGTGTACAACGAGGCCATGAACATCATCCATTACATGCACGACAAATATTATTACGAAAAAGCGCAGATGGCCTTCGTCGACACCAACCCACGCATCAATCTGGCCTATGGTGTAGCCGGACTCTCCATCGCTCTCGACTCGCTTTCAGCCATTAAATATGCTACGGTAAAAGCCCGTCGTAACGATATAGGTCTGACCGAGGGATTCGACATCGAAGGTGAATTCCCCTGCTTCGGAAACGATGACGACCGCGTTGACCATCTGGGTGTTGACCTGGTTTACTACTTCAGCGAGGAGCTCAAGAAACTGCCGGTATACAAAAATGCACGCCCCACCCTTTCACTGCTGACCATTACTTCAAACGTAATGTACGGAAAGAAGACGGGTGCCACTCCTGACGGACGCGCCAAGGGTGTAGCTTTCGCCCCCGGTGCAAACCCGATGCACGGTCGCGATAAAAACGGCGCCATAGCATCGCTGAGTTCCGTAGCCAAACTGCGCTACCGTGACTCTCAGGACGGAATCAGCAATACATTCTCCATCGTTCCCAAATCTTTAGGTCCGACACAGGAAGAGCGTATTGACAACCTGATTACCATGATGGACGGCTACTTTACCAAAGGTGCCCACCACCTGAACGTAAACGTACTGAACCGCGAAATGCTGGAAGACGCTATGGAGCATCCGGAGAAATATCCGCAGCTCACCATCCGTGTGAGCGGCTATGCCGTAAACTTCATCAAGCTCAGCCGCGAACATCAGTTGGAAGTTATCAGCCGTTCGTTCCACGACAGATTCTAACCCTTTTTATCTCATATATCATGCTCAAAGTTCATTCTTTTGAAAGTATGGGAACTTACGACGGGCCGGGACTCCGGCTCGTCGTTTTTCTGCAAGGTTGCCCGTTCAAATGCCTGTATTGCGCTAATCCTGACACCATCAGCATTGACGGAGGAAAAGAAACCGACGAGGCCGAAATTCTGCGTATGGCCGTCAGCCAGAAAGCCTTTTTCGGGCGACGCGGCGGCATTACCTTCTCGGGCGGCGAACCCACACTTCAAGCCGCACAACTTCTGCCACTTTTCAGTCAGCTCAAACAGGAAGGAATTCACATTTGCCTGGACACGAATGGCGGCGTATGGAATAAAAACGTAGAATCCCTTCTGCTGCAAACAGACCTGGTATTGCTGGATATCAAGGAATTCAACAACAACCGCCACCAGAAACTGACAGGACGCAGCAACGAGCAAACCCTACGCACAGCTGCCTGGCTGGAAGAAAATGGCCGGCCGTTCTGGTTGCGCTATGTGCTGGTTCCAGGTTACAGCGACTTCGAAGAAGATATCCGTGCTCTGGGTGAAGCTTTAGGTAAATATAAAAGCATTGAAAGAGTCGAAATTCTTCCTTATCATCGGCTGGGTGTTCACAAATACGAGGCCATGGGCTGGCCCTATGCCTTGAAAGATGTAGTTGAAAACACACCTCAACAACTCGAAAGAGCCAAACAATTGTTCGACACTTATTTCAGTAATGTAATAGTTAACTGATATTCCCTTTTTCTCACCACAAAGCAGTCCGACAGACATTCTTTTTTCAGTATGCCTGTCGGACTATTTTATAAAACCGTAATGAAAAAAGGAGGAATTATCTGCCTCCACGACTATTGTAGGTACGCTTGCCATCATTCCCTTGGCGCTTGCTTTCGCTACGTTCCGCGCGAGACGGCCGATTGTTTTGTGGACGTTGGTACTTGCGGTTTGGATTACGTCCAGGTCGCTGCATGTCAGGTCTTTTTCCGTGATTTGGAGCAGGCGGCCTCACGTTTCCATTCTGGGGTCTTCTGTCCGGACGATTGTATCCAGGACGATGCCCCTCGTGATGCGGTCGGTTGTACCCGGGAGCCGGACGATGCACCCGCAACGGTTTTCTGTCCCAATGATGCGGACGGAAGCCGCGATAAGGACTCGGCGCACCAATCCGCCGGTTATGCCAACGATGTCCTGTATAACTAATATAAACGCCAGGGCGTGAATAATAGAACACCGTAGGTTTATAATATTTTACAACAGGGAAATACCAACTGCCGGTGACCCATCTGACAGGGTGCAAGAAATAGCTAATAGTCGTATACAACTGATACTGTGCATTGGTCAGAATGCACTGCAAGTCGGCATTACGAAACTGCCAATAGGAGCCACCGCAATCATCTGCCCTGTCAATACTCAGCAGATAATCCAAATTAATCTGGTAAGCCCGTTCATATTGGGCATCCGACAAATTCAATTCATAAGCCATTTTGTCGGTCAAGAACCAAGCTCTGTCACGCGCCTCTTCATAAGGCAATGCCCACATCGTTCCTGTCAGGAGACACAAGAAAGCTACTAAAATTGTTCGTTTCATACTTCAGTCTTTTCATAAATGAATAAATACGATCCGGTCTGTTTACCGAGCCGTTATATCTTATAGACCGACTGCAAGCCAAAAAGTTGCAAGCCTCCCCACACAAAATATGTTAATCGCCTTCGAACCACAGTGTTTTCCCGCTTCGCCTTCCGTAAAAACGCACTACAAAAAATTGGCTGTATGCCCAGAAAAGTGTATCTTTGCCAAAGATATTTTTTTCATTATGAAAATAAAGGAAGTCGCCCAGACCCTTGAACGGTTCGCGCCTCTGCCTCTGCAAGACAGCTACGATAATGCAGGTCTGCAGATTGGATTAACAGAGACGGAAGCATCAGGGGTCTTATTGTGTTTGGACGTAACGGAAGACGTCATAAGCGAAGCGCAGCAGTTGGGACTCAATCTCATTGTGTCACACCATCCGCTGCTCTTTCACGGTGTAAAATGCGTATCCAACCGCAGCTACGTTGAACGCTGCATGCGCATGGCCATAAAATCAGACATTGCCATTTACTCAGCCCATACCAATCTGGATAATGCACGAGGAGGCGTAAACTTTGCCTTAGCTGACATGCTGGGACTGAACGACGTCACGTTTCTGCAACCACACGGCGACGATGCCGGAAGCGGTGTCATAGGCTGTCTGCCACAGCCACTCAGTGCTGCAGACTTTTTAGCACGTGTGGCTACTACATTACACGCGGAATGTCTCATGCACAACCGCCCAATCAACCGCCCAATCAGTCGAGTAGCCCTTTGCGGCGGCGCCGGCGATTTTTTGCTCAATGAAGCCATTGAAGCACAGGCTGACGCCTTTATCACTGGTGAAATGCACTACCACCACTACTTTGGGCACGAAGACGACATTCAGATAGCCGTAACCGGACATTACCAAAGTGAGGTGCACACACTGCAGATTTTCCGTCGGATACTGCAGGAACAGTTCCCGACGCTGCGCATTGTAGACACACGTCACAACACCAACCCCATTCATTACACAACACGCTCATTTGAAAGAAAATAATATTCGATAATTCACAAATTATGGCTACAAAGAAAAATGTTGCGGACATTTCCGTGGAAGAAAAGCTGAAAGCGCTTTATCAACTTCAGACGATGCTTTCCGAAATTGACAAAATCAAGACCCTGCGCGGCGAACTCCCGCTTGAGGTGCAGGACCTGGAAGACGAAATTGAAGGTCTGACTACACGTATCGGCAAATACGAAGAAGAAATCAAGGAACTTAATGCCGACATTGCAACCAAAAAGGGAAACATCCAAACGGCTCAGGCTTCAGTAGAACGCTATAAGCAGCAACTGGACGACGTACGAAACAACCGCGAATACGACACCCTGTCGAAGGAAATTGAATTCCAGACTCTCGAAATCCAGCTCCAGAACAAAAAAATTGGTGAAGCTCAGGAAAAAATAGCCAAAAAGCAGGAAGAAATCAAACAGAACCAGGCTTTATTGGAAGAACGTCGCAATGATCTTGACATCAAGAAATCAGAACTTGACGAAATCATTTCCGAAACAAAAGCCGAAGAGGAAAAGCTTCGTGAAAAGGCCAAAGCACTGGAAGTAACCATCGAGCCGCGCCTGCTGACAGCCTTCAAGCGCATTCGCCGCAACAGCCGCAACGGTTTGGGCATTGTTTACGTACAGCGCGATGCCTGCGGCGGTTGCTTCAACAAGATTCCGCCTCAGCGTCAACTGGACATCCGCATGCGCAAGAAAATCATTGTATGTGAATATTGCGGACGTATCATGATTGACCCCGAACTGGCCGGAGTTGAAATTGAAGCTCCCAAAGAAAAGCCCAAACGCCGCCTGCGCAGCCGTAAGACGACCGAAGAATAAACAGACAATAATATTTTTCACCCCTTTTACATTGCCCTGCCGCCCAGAAAATCTTTCTGCACCGGCCGGGCAATTTTCGTATCTGTCTGACATACTTCTCCAATAAGAATTGGCGCAACAAGGCGGCACTTTCGGAAAGTAACTTCCGACTCAAGAACTACAAGGTGCCGGAAAAAACAGAAAAGAATCCGACCTTTTTTCCTCAACCACTTGCCGCTCTTATGCCCCCGTTTCATCAGCAAGGAAAAACAATCGCATCAACCATCCCCCCGGGTTTACTTTAAAAAAGCATATTTTGCTTGTTTCTTCGACAGGCTTGCCGTAACTTTGTGTTCCAGATATGGAACTACAAGAAATAGCTCAACTTTACGCAGGTACAAAGGAAGTATCTGCGCTGGGGCGTATGGTAAGAGACCCCAAACTCAAGGTATTTTTTCTCGATGGGGCCAAAGCCTCGTCGGCTGCCGTATTGTTTGCGGGGCTGGCCCGTTCAGAGCAGGCCGGACAGCATATATTGGTATTCGTCCTCGACGACGAGGAAGCAGCCGGATATTTCTATCATGACCTGGTGCAGCTTTCAGCTTCCGACGAAAATATTCTGTTTTTCCCTTCGTCTTTCCGACGCGCCGTAAAATACGGACAACGAGATTCTGCCAACGAAATTCTTCGTACAGAGGTTTTAGGACGTATCTCCTCTCCGCAAGCGTCCAGCAGCCCGCTGTATCTGGTGACTTATCCCGACGCCATAGTTGAAAAGGTCACTTCAAAAGAGACCCTGAACGAGCATCTGCTGCACCTGCAAACCGGCGAGGCCCATAATCTGACCCAACTGGAACAGCGCCTGCAGGATTTAGGATTCCGCCGCCGTGACTACGTGTACGAACCGGGCGAATATGCCGTCAGAGGAAGCATTCTCGACATTTATTCCTATACCTACGAGCAACCGTTCCGTATCGACTTTTTCGGTGACGACATCGAATCCATCCGCACATTTGAAGTCGAAACCCAACTGTCCGGAAAAAAGCTGGACAGCATCAATGTCATTCCTGACATGGGCGGACGAACTTCCGGAAAGCGGAACATGGCTCAACTCCTGCCCAAAGAAACGATATGGGTGTTCCACGACTATCAGCTGGCCATCGACCGGGCCAAAATAATCAGTGAACAAGGCTTTACCGCACAGGCCGGGCTGGATGCCGGCGAGGAGGCAAATGCCCTGAAAGCCTCTGAATGGCTTACTCCTGCCCACGAAATCGAAAAGGAATGGAGCGCATTCAGGCGCATCGAAACAGGCAGCCACTGCTCTACCGACGCCCCCGACGCCGTATGCCGTATCGACATCGAGCCACAGCCTCTTTTTCACAAAAATTTCGACCTGGTACGCTCCAGTTTCCGGCAATATCTGGACAACGGTCTGCAACTCTACATCCTCTCCGACAGCGCAAAGCAACAGGAGCGTCTACACGATATTTTCGAAGAGACCAACGACCGGTTTCCCTTTATTTCCGTATCGAAAACGTTGCACGAAGGTTTCATCGACCGCCGCCGAAAAGGCTGTTTCTTCACCGACCATCAGATATTTGACCGTTTTTACAAATACAACCTGCGCAGCGACCGTGCACGCAGCGGAAAGGTAGCACTCAGCCTGAAAGAGCTACTGCAGTTTGAACCCGGCGACTACGTAGTACACATTGACCACGGTATCGGAAAATTTGCCGGACTGGTACGCATGCCTTCGGCCGACGGTTCGACGCAGGAGATGATGAAACTGACTTACCGCAACGACGATGTCGTACTGGTATCCATACACTCGCTCCACAAAGTCAGCAAATACAAGGGCAAGGAAGGCGAACCGCCCACGCTGAGCCACCTGGGCACGGGGGCCTGGGAAAAGATGAAGGACCGCACCAAGAAAAAAATCAAGGATATTGCACGCGACCTCATCAAGCTCTACTCCAAACGCCTGCAGGAAAAAGGATTCAGTTTTTCACCCGATTCGTTTTTGCAGCACGAACTGGAAGCCAGTTTTATTTATGAAGACACGCCAGACCAGCTGCGTGTAACACAGGAGGTAAAGGCCGACATGGAGCGCGACCGCCCCATGGACCGCCTGGTATGTGGCGACGTAGGCTTCGGCAAGACTGAAATTGCCGTTCGCGCCGCCTTCAAGGCTGCGTGTGACAACAAACAGGTGGCCGTAATGGTACCGACAACCGTACTGGCCCTGCAACACTTCAAGACATTTCAGAAACGTTTGAAGAATTTTCCGGTACGCGTGGACTATCTCAGCCGTGCGCGCAGTTCGGCCGACACGCGACAAGTATTGAAAGACCTGCAAGAAGGAAAAATCAACATCATTATCGGCACTCACAAACTGATTGGCAAACAGGTCAAATTCCACGACCTGGGACTGCTCATCATTGATGAAGAGCAGAAATTCGGTGTTGCCGTAAAAGAAAAACTACGCCAGCTGAAAGCCAACATCGACACACTGACCATGTCGGCCACCCCAATCCCGCGTACGCTGCAATTCTCCCTGATGGGGGCACGTGACTTTTCGGTCATCCAGACGCCGCCGCCCAACCGCCGCCCTATCCAAACGGAAATACACACCTTTGGCCACGAAATCATTGCCGAAGCCATTAACTTTGAAATGAGCCGCAACGGACAGACCTATATCGTATCGCCCCGCATATCGTCGCTGCCACACATCGCCAACCTGATTCACCAATACGTGCCCGACGCCCGTGTGGCCATCGGACATGGGCAAATGTCTCCGGCCGAACTTGAAAAAATCATTATCGGTTTTGTCAACTATGACTACGACGTGCTGGTATGCACTACCATCGTAGAAAACGGCGTGGACATACCGAACGCCAACACAATACTGATTGACGGAGCACAGCACTTCGGATTGTCGGACCTTCATCAAATGCGCGGCCGCGTGGGGCGCAGTGACAAAAAAGCTTTCTGCTATCTGCTGGCCCCACCTCTGGCACAACTCAACGAGGAGTCACGACGCAGGTTGCAGGCCCTTGAAAACTTCAGCGACCTGGGCAGCGGCATTCATATTGCCATGCAAGACCTTGATATTCGGGGGGCAGGTAATCTGCTGGGAGCAGAACAAAGTGGGTTTATTGTTGATTTGGGATACGAGACCTACCGGAAAATCCTGTCGGAGGCTGTAAATGAACTGAAAAATGACGAATTTGCCGACCTTTATGCCGACGAGCTGAAAGCCAATGCCTTAAATGGCGAAATGTTTGTCGATGAAAGTTCGGTTGAGTGTGATTTGAAGGCCTTTTTGCCTGAAACTTATGTTCCCGGAAGCGGTGAACGAATGATGCTCTACCGTGAACTGGACAGCATGTCAACCGACGAACAGGTAGAAGCATTCGGAAAAAGGCTGGTAGACCGTTTCGGTCCGATTCCACCTGCGGGTGAAGAGTTATTACGCATCGTCAAGCTACGACGGCTCGCCCGCCAGTTGGGCATTGAGCGCATCTCTCTCAAGAACAAACGCATGACGCTCTATTTCGTAAGTCGAAATGACAGTCCGTATTACCAAAGCAAGACCTTTGAAAAAATTATCGGTTATGCCATGTCACACGTACGTGAATGCGCCCTGGGCGAACAAAACGGGAAGCGTCGGATGCGCATCAATTCCGTCGGCAGTGTTAGTCAGGCCATAGAAATTCTGGAAAATATCATGTCGCAACCGTTACCCAATGATTAAAAGGAAACGCGCTCTTTATACAGCGCAGACAACTTTCACGTAACGAATAAATATGCTACAGGCACAAGGCTCACTCCAGGCCTTGTGCCTGCAGTTTTTCCCGCAGCCTGAACAACAGGCAGAATGTAGCTCCGTAAGTAGGATTGTCGTGATGCAACTCAATCATCTCCTTTTCTGCCAAAATAAAATCATGCATGTTGGAAATATGCACTCCCGGCAAAAGGTCAAACTCTTTCGGTAGCTTATCCTGCCGCGCATCAAACCAGGCTACAAGTTCTGAAAGTTCAGCGTCTGTATATACTTTTTTATATTCCATACCAAGTGTATCTATGCTAAAATATGATGAAGTGCAAACATACAACTTTTCAGGCAAAGCAACAAACCGCAATTGGCAAAGTAACAAAAAAAGAAAGAACTTGGAGGCATTCTCTCCGTTTTCTGACGTAACAAAGGAAGTATCTGTACTCCGCCTTTGAAAACAAAGGTTACCGGGACTGCTTCAACAAGAAGAAACTGATTATCCAATAACTCTACTTCATTTTTCCGTATATCACTTTTTATTAGTAACTTTGCCCAATAATATATAAAGCAACCCTATGAATGTACTTGAATTAAGTGAACAAGAAATAAACAGACGCCACGCGTTAGAAGAGTTACGCAAGATAGGCATCAACCCTTACCCCGCAGAAGAATTCCCGACAAACGCATTCTCCGTAGATATCAAAAATGAATTTACAGAAGAAGGTGAGCCCCGCCAGGTGAGCATTGCCGGCCGCATAATGAGCAGACGTATTATGGGTAAAGCCAGCTTTATCGAATTGCAGGACTCAAAAGGCAGAATTCAAGTTTACATCACTCGTGACGATATTTGCCCGGACGAAAACAAAGACCTTTATAATACGGTATTCAAGAAATTAATGGACTTGGGCGACTTTGTAGGTATCAACGGTTTCGTATTCAAAACGCAGACCGGTGAAATCAGCGTACATGCCCAATCACTGAAATTACTTGCCAAAAGTTTAAAGCCACTCCCTATCGTCAAGCAAAAAGACGGCGTGGTTTACGACTCTTTCGAAGATCCGGAATTACGTTACCGTCAGCGCTACGTTGATTTAATTGTAAACAACGGCGTTAAGGAAACCTTTATCAAAAGAGCGCAGGTAATCAAAACCCTGCGCCGCGTATTGGACGAAGCCGGATATACCGAAGTGGAAACCCCAATACTGCAAGGTATTCCGGGAGGAGCAAGTGCACGTCCTTTTATCACGCATCATAATACGCTCGACGTTGATTTATATTTACGCATTGCTACCGAACTATATCTGAAAAGGCTGATAGTCGGTGGTTTTGAAGGCGTTTATGAAATCGGCAAGAACTTCCGCAATGAAGGTATGGACAAATTCCACAATCCGGAATTTACCTGTATGGAACTTTACGTACAGTATAAGGACTATAATTGGATGATGTCCTTCACCGAAAAGCTGCTGGAAACCATCTGTCTGGAAGTCAACGGTACAACAGAAGTTGAATTCGGCGGAAACAAGATAAGTTTCAAAGCGCCATACAAACGCCTCCCGATCTTAGATGCCATTAAAGAAAAAACCGGCTATGACCTGAACGGAAAAACAGAAGATGAAATCCGGGAAATCTGCCATGCCCTCAATCTGGAAATCGATGATACCATGGGCAAGGGCAAGCTCATTGATGAAATCTTCGGAGAGTTCTGTGAAGGAACATTCATTCAGCCTACATTTATTACCGATTATCCGGTAGAAATGAGTCCGCTGACAAAAATGCACCGCAGCAAACCAGGACTGACAGAACGGTTTGAATTGATGATCGGTGGAAAAGAAGCCGCAAACGCATATAGCGAACTTAATGATCCGCTTGATCAGGAAATACGTTTCCAGGATCAGCTCAGACTTAGCGAGAAAGGAGATGATGAGGCAATGTTCATTGATCAGGACTTCCTGAGAGCCCTGCAATACGGAATGCCTCCCACCTCAGGTATCGGAATTGGCATTGACCGTCTGACCATGCTCATTACCGGACAGCCTACCATACAGGAAGTCCTGCTTTTCCCACAAATGCGTCCTGAGAAAAAAGCTCCGCGTGACTCTGTTGAAAAATATACAGAAATTGGCGTGACCGAAGAAATTGTCCCCATTCTGCAGAAAGCCGGATACAATTTGGTAAACGACATGGCGGGCGGAAATCCTCAGAAAATACAGCAACAAATCGGCGAAATTATCAAGAAGTACAAACTGGAAGTAAAGAAGCCCAGTGTAGACGAAATAGCCGCCTGGATTGAAAAATTATAATGTAAGAAAAAGAGAAAAGCTCATCTTTACTTTTATTCAAGCTGCACGTATCAAATTGTGCGACTATAAAAATAAAGAAGTAAGTATGAGTTTTTCTCTCATTCATTAATCATTACACGAACGAATATGGCAGACGATTGCGGTAAAATAGCAGTAATGGGTAGTGGAAGTTGGGCTACAGCTATCGCAAAAATGGTCCTTGAAAAAGTAGACCACATGAATTGGTACATGCGTCGCCCGGATACGATTGAAGACTTCAAACGACTGGAACATAACCCCAGCTACCTTACCAGTGTACATTTCGACCCGAAACGAATATCGTTTTCCTCCGATATAAACGAAACGGTTGAAAATTCCGACACGCTCCTATTCGTAACGCCATCTCCCTATCTGAAAGGACACCTGAAGAAACTCAAGGTAAAGTTGCAGGACAAATTCATCGTAACAGCCATCAAGGGTATTGTTCCTGATGAAAATCTGGTATGCTCCGAATATTTTAGGCAGGTATATAATGTACCTGATGAAAACCTGGCCGTACTAGGAGGCCCCAGTCATGCCGAAGAAGTTGCACTTGCACGCCTTACTTATCTGACGGTGGCGTGTTCCGATTTACGCAAAGCTACAGCTTTGTCTGATACATTAGCTTCCAATTACATCAAAACAACCGTATCTTCCGACGTAATCGGAATTGAATATGCCTCGGTATTAAAGAATGTATATGCCATTGCAGCCGGCATTTGTAACGGACTGAAATACGGAGACAACTTCCAATCAGTCCTGATGGCCAATGCCGTACAGGAAATGAACCGTTTTTTACGAGCAGTTTATCCCATTGACCGCAACGTATACGATTCTGTATATTTGGGTGACCTGCTGGTAACCGGATATTCCAATTTTTCAAGAAATCGCGTATTTGGAACGATGATCGGAAAGGGATACAGCGTAAAAAGTGCTCAAATTGAAATGGAAATGATTGCTGAGGGTTACTATGCCACCCGATGCATGAAGGGAATTAACCAACATTTTCACGTAAATATGCCAATTCTTGATGCGGTTTACAATATTCTATACGAGAAAGTATCTCCTGCTGCCGAAATTAAACTACTGACTGATTCATTCCGTTAACCGATGCCCATAAACGGAATGCGAAGCAAGAAGTCCATTCTACGCATACAAAAAATACATGATTCGTCTTTATTTGGTACGACACGGACAAACGGTTGAAAACCTTGAACATATTCTTCAAGGACATATGCCCGGCCACCTAACAAACGCGGGGAAGGAACAAATGAGGCAACTGGGAAAAGAATTAGCCGGCATTCATTTTGACCATCTACTATGCAGTGATTTACAGCGAGCCATTGATTCCGCTATATGCATGAATCTGTCGCTTCCTGTAACAACGACCCCGTTGTTACGTGAGCGTGACTGGGGTATATTTACGGGTTGCAAAATTGAAACCATCAGGCGAGACGAAGCTTTTCCGGAATCGGTTGAAAGCACGGAGCAACTATACTGCCGGGCAACGCTTTTTATCGATTTTTTACTGAAGAACTACGACGGAAAAAGTATCTTGTGCGTAAGCCACGGACTATTCAACCGCTTTATTTCCTCCGTTGTCAGCGGAAAGCCATATTATGAAATTCCACGATTCGAAAACTCAGGCTTTCAAATACTACAAGTGGAGCAGCTTCCGCAAAAACGTCCTTGCTGTACTACATCCGGCAAAGACGAAGCCTCTGCCAACTAAATTAAACAGCCATTCAAAGTTGGTGACAAGTTTTCGCCGCTCTTTGCAAAGAAAAAAGTATCTTTGCATAATACGTTTCCTATGCAATAACAACATCTTATGGATTCTTCATACATCGTATCGGCGAGAAAATACCGTCCGATGAGTTTTGATACGGTTATCGGGCAACACGCCTTGACCACCACACTCAAAAATGCCATAGCCAGTGGACGTCTGGCCCATGCCTATCTGTTTTGCGGCCCACGCGGAGTGGGTAAAACGACATGTGCCCGCATTTTTGCCAAGACCATCAACTGTATGTCCCCCCTACCCTCTGGGGAGCCTTGCAACGAATGTGAAAGTTGCAAAGCCTTCAACGAGCAGCGCAGTTTCAACATTCACGAACTGGACGCTGCATCCAACAACTCGGTTGAAGACATCCGCTCACTCATCGAACAGGTAAAAATACCCCCTCAGGTAGGCAAATATAAAGTATTCATAATTGATGAGGTTCACATGCTTTCACAACAGGCTTTCAATGCCTTCCTGAAAACGCTTGAAGAGCCGCCACGGCATGCCATATTCATCTTGGCAACGACTGAAAAGCAGAAGATTCTGCCTACTATTCTCAGTCGCTGTCAGATCTATGACTTTAACCGCATGGACATTGCCGACATTGTGAAACATTTAAAAAACATTGCCGAAAAAGAACATATTGAAGTTGAAGACGAGGCACTCAACATCATTGCCCAAAAAGCCGACGGCGGTATGCGCGATGCCTTGTCCATATTTGATCAGGTCAGCAGTTTCAGCAACGGACACATTACCTATAAAAAAGTCATTGAAGATCTCAATGTTCTTGACTATGAATACTATTTTAAGCTGACCGACCTTTTTCTGGCCGGTGACATTCCGATGTCATTGCTCACATTTAATGAAATCACTGAAAAAGGATTTGACGGTCAGTCATTTATCGGAGGACTGGCGGAACACTTCCGTAACCTGCTTGTCAGTCGGGACGCGGTTACACTGCCACTGCTTGAAGTGGCAGACAACATCAAGCAACGCTACAATGAGCAAGCCAAGCGCTGCAACCCAAAATTCCTGTTTAAAGCCATCAGACTCTGCAATACCTGCGACCTCAACTATCGTAACAGCCGCAACAGGCGCCTGCTGGTTGAAATCACCCTCATTGAAGTGGCGCAAGCCGTAAATGAAGACGACGACAGCGCGGGGCGTAGCCCTAAACAGTTAAACCCCATATTTCAGCCTCATAACGACCAGACTCAAGCTCCGGCAGCCGCAACAACAAAGGCACCTACTGCTGCCACCACTGCGACAGCTCCTCGACAAACGACGCCATCCACTTCAACACCTGCAAAAGGCAATACGCCTGCCAGTGGTGGAGGCTTTAACTTTACCGCTCAGAATTCTTCGCCCAGACCTTTAGGTCGTCTGCACACCATTTCCATACGGGGGGCGCAACCTCAATCACCTGCAAAAACCCAGGAACAGCAGTTGCCCAAGGTACAAGAGGAACAAATTGAGGAACGCCGACCCGTTGAAAACAAAAACCTGACACTACCGTGGCTGCAATATGCCAACCGATTACCTCAGGAACAAACCGCAATGGCGGCACGCATGAAAAATATGAACCCGTTTCTGGCTGGTCCAGAACTGATTCGGGTTGAAGTGGAAAACCAGCAAGTCAAACAGGATTTGCAGGAAATCAGCAATGATCTTATCCGCTTCATGCGTAAAACGCTCCACAATTCTCATCTGCAGCTGGAAATCGGACTTATGGATTTGAAAAAAACGCAACGCGCCTATACCAAGCGCGAGCAACTTGAGGCCATTATCAAAAAATATCCCGACGTAGAACAATTACGTAAAGAACTGAAATTAGAATTTACATAACCCTACAAATAAGAAAATCATGGAAAATCAACCTAAAAAGTACATTGCCGTAGCTTACGATCTTTATACTGACAATTCAAAAGGCATTCATGAACTGGTAGAGCAGGCTCCGGCAGAACATCCGTTCCAATTTATTTCTGGCATGGGAGCTGCCTTGGATTCTTTTGAAGAAAAGATGCTCGGCCTTAATGAAGGTGACACTTTTGATTTTACCTTGGAAATAGACGACGCATATGGTCCCTACGAACAGGCTCACGTCCTGTCGCTCGACAAATCGATATTTTCCCCGAACGGCCACTTTGACAAGGAGAATATTTTTCCGGGCAACGTAATTCCTCTGATGAACGAAGACGGAAACCGTTTCCAGGGTCTTATTCTTGAAGTAAAAGAAGACAAAGTTGTAGTAGACCTCAACCATCCTCTTGCCGGCAAGAAACTTCACTTCAAAGGCAGTGTTGTTACTTCCCGTCCCGCAACTGACGACGAGATTCAAGGTATGATCAACCTTATGAGCGGCGAAGGATGCGGATGCTGCGGTGGCGAAGATGGATGTGGCGGATGCGGCGGCGAGCATCACTGCCATCACGAAGGCGGTGAACACCACTGTCACGAAGAAGGCGGCGAGCACCACTGCCATCACGAGGGTGGCGAACATCACTGTTGCGGCGGCGGACACTGCCATTAATCATCAAAACGCCCAATCTCACTTCCATACTAAAAGGATAAACAAATGAATACCATTGGCACATTGTTCCGACTCACCACTTTCGGCGAAAGTCACGGACCGGGAGTTGGCGGCGTCATCGACGGTTTTCCGGCCGGCATAGAAATCGATATGGACTTCATCCAACATGAGTTGGACCGCCGGAAACCCGGACAAAGCGCACTGACCACTCCACGCAAAGAATCGGACAAAGTGGAAATCCTCTCGGGTGTCTACGAAGGCTTTTCAACCGGATGCCCCATTGGCTTTCTGGTCAGAAATGAAAACCAGCATTCAGCCGACTACGACAATCTGCGTGACCTGTTCAGGCCGTCACACGCCGACTTTACCTATTACAGCAAGTACGGCATTCGCGATCATCGCGGCGGCGGGCGTTCATCAGCACGTGAAACCATCAGCCGTGTTGTTGCCGGAGCCTTTGCCAAACTGGCCTTTCGTAAATTGGGAATCAGCATTACGGCCTATACCCAACAGGTAGGTCATATCCAATTAGAAAAGCCTTACCAGCAACTCGATTTTCAGGAAATCGAGCGAAATGCCGTGCGCTGCGCCGATGCCGAAACTGCAGAAAAAATGGCCGCCCTCATTCAGGAAGTAAAATCCGAAGGTGACACCATAGGAGGCGTCATAGCCTGCGTTATCAAGGGGTGCCCCATTGGGTTGGGCGAACCGGCTTTCGGTAAACTTCACGCCATGCTGGGAGGAGCCATGCTGTCAATCAATGCCGCAAAAGGATTTGAATACGGAAAAGGGTTTGCGGGTGTAACGGAGCGTGGAAGTCAGCAAAATGACATTTTTGTTTCTGACTCAAACGGACAACACATCACCACACGCACCAACAACAGCGGCGGCATACAGGGAGGCATCAGTAACGGACAGGACATTTACTTCCGTGTGGCTTTCAAACCGGTAGCCACCATACTGAAGGACCAGCAAACCGTTGACAAGAACGGAAATCCCGTTCTGTTCAAGGCCCGTGGCCGCCACGATGCATGCGTGCTGCCCCGGGCAGTACCCATAGTTGAAGCCATGGCAGCTGCCACTATTTTGGACTGCTACCTGCTAAACGAATGTAAAAAAATATAAAATATGGAATAAAAAGAAAGAAAAATGTTTCTTATTTCGCATTATTTTCATTTTAAATAATTACTTTTGCATGGTTGTCGTGAGATAACACTCATAATAGTTTAGTTAAGTCTAGTTTAGTTTTTGTGTTGGTTATTGGATGCCCGTAGAGACGGTAGCATCCAATAATTTTTTTATTGCTGTATAAAACAGTCGGCACTTGTTTTATTTTACCCGGAACATAAAGCAGAACAAATCCGACCTTGTTAAAAAGAAGTCACCTTATTTTTCTCCCGGAATTTAATATCCAAAAAAACAAGGCAAACTTGTTGCTCTCAGAAAAACTAAGTACCTTTGCATGAGGTTCGGAGAAAGCCGCACGCCCACAGGCGACAAAGCTTCAAGAGAACCGGAAAAATAACCAAGCAAAAGAAACAAAAGCAGATTAAAAACTCAAATAAATTCATTATGAATACCATTTCATTTGACGCAAAAGAAGCAGCACAATTCCTGACAAGTGAAGCTGTTGAAACACTGAAGAAACAAATCGCAGATGCTGACCAGTCAATTAAAGACGCAACCTGTCCGGGTGGCGATTTCACCGGTTGGTATCACCTGGCCAGCGAAACGCTTAAATCAGGTTTGCTGGACGAGATTGAAACAGTAGCCAAACGTCTTCGCGAAATGTGCGACACCATAGTTGTGGCCGGTATCGGCGGCAGTTACTTAGGTGCCCGTGCCGTCATTGAAGCCTTGGGCAAACAGTTCGGCAAAAGCACTGACGACCCTGAAATCCTGTTTGCCGGAAACAACTTGAGCCAAGACTATCTGGCTGAACTTACCCAATATCTGAAAAACCGCCGCTTTGGCGTTATCAATATTTCAAAATCCGGCACAACTACAGAAACGGCACTGGCATTCCGCCTTCTGAAAAAACAATGTGAAGAGCAACGTGGCATAGACGAAGCCCGTCAGGTCATCGTATGCATCACGGACAAAGTACGTGGCGCTGCCCGCAAAACGGCAGAAAAAGAAGGCTATGATACCTTTGTAATCCCCGACAACGTTGGCGGCCGTTTCTCCGTATTAACCCCTGTTGGTTTGCTGCCTATTGCCTGCGCCGGATTTGATGCCCGCGCTTTGGTTGAAGGAGCTGCCCACATGGAAGAAGTTTGCGATGCCGACATCCAGAACAACCCTGCAGCCAACTATGCCGCCGTACGCAATGCCCTCTACCGCAGCGGAAAGAAAATTGAAATTCTGGCCAATTATCAACCCAAGCTCCACTACATGAACGAATGGTGGAAACAGCTTTACGGTGAAAGTGAAGGTAAGGACGGCAAGGGCATCTTCCCCGCAGCAGTTGATCTGACCACCGACCTCCACTCCATGGGTCAATGGATTCAGGACGGCGAACGTACTATTTTTGAGACGGTAATAACCGTTGAAAAGCCCGAAGCAGAACTGATTTTCCCGCATGACGAGGAGAACCTCGACGGACTCAACTTCCTGGAAGGCCGCCACGTTGACGAAGTCAACAAAATGGCAGAACTGGGAACACGTCTGGCCCACGTTGACGGAGGAGTTCCCAATCTGATTGTCAGCATGCCCCGTCTTGACGCCCATTGTCTGGGTCAGCTCATCTATTTCTTTGAGCGCGCCTGCGGCTTGAGCGGTCTGCTGCTCGGTGTAAATCCCTTTAACCAACCCGGAGTTGAGGCCTACAAGAAAAACATGTTTGCCTTGTTGGACAAGCCCGGATATGAAGCCGAAAGCGAGGCTATCCGCAAGCGTCTGAACAAATAAAAACACGACATATCGTGAACACCACATACGAATCAGCCGTCAGGCAATATCTGCTTCAGCACCAATTTGACCAATTGGTGCTGAAAGCAGTTTTATTCGACATGGATGGCGTACTGTTTGACTCCATGCCCAACCATGCCCGCTCGTGGGCACAAGTATGTACCCGGTTCGGACTCGACATGACTCCGGAAGAAGCCTATCTGCACGAAGGACGCACAGGAGCATCCACCATCAACATCCTGACACAGAGGCAATGGGGCCGCAATGCTACCGAAGAGGAAATTGCCAAAATCTATGAAGAAAAATGCCACCTCTTCAATGCCTGCCCCGAAGCCGAAAAAATGAAAGGAGCCGAGCCATTACTCCATAAAATAAAAGCCGAACAACTCGGTCTTTTTGTCGTTACAGGAAGTGGACAGAAATCGCTGCTCGACCGGCTTGACGAAGGATTTCCCGGCATTTTCAACCGCGCACACATCGTATCAAGCCGCGACGTAAAGCACGGAAAGCCCCATCCTGAACCCTATCTTTTAGGACTGAGCAGAGCCCAGGTACACCCTTATGAAGCCATCGTTGTTGAAAATGCCCCCTTAGGCGTACAAGCTGCTGCAGCAGCCAATATTTTCACTATTGCTGTAAACACGGGGCCTTTAAATCCCAAAGTCCTTGAAGAGGCTGGAGCCAATTTGGTTTTCCCTTCAATGCAAGCTCTCTGTGATGTTTGGGACGACCTCTATTCCACACTCAAAAAACAAACGATATCATGAAAAAAAGAACCCTACTGACCGTTCTACTGCTGGCAGCCACGACACTATTCATGCCAGCTCAAAACAAATTGACGCTACAAAGCGCCCTCAACAACTATATGCCGGAAGGAATGCGCAATATCATCCCGATGAAAGACGGCGAAACATATACTCAACTTTCAAACGACGGAAAAAAGATTCTTCGCTGCTCTTTCAAGACCGGAAAAGTGGTAAGTACGCTTTTTGATGCCTCAACGGCACGCGGAGATGCAAAGATACAAAGCATTGACGGCTACATACTCTCGCCCGATGAAAAAAACATCCTGCTGCAAACCAATACAAAACCAGTATATCGCCGCACAACAATAGCAACGTATTACTTATTCTCCGTAGAAAACAACAAATACGTTCCTCTTTCAGAAAACGGGCCGCAGCAATCCCCCAAATTCTCTCCTGACGGAAACTATGTGGCCTTTGTTCGCGACAATAACCTGTTTCTGATCAAACTGCTCTTTGACAATGCTGAAAGCCAAATTACCAAAGACGGGAAAAAAGGAGCCATCATCAACGGTCTGCCCGACTGGGTGTATGAAGAAGAATTCTCAACCAACCGCTCGTTCGATTTCAGTGCCGACAGTAAAGTTCTGGCCTGGATCAGATACGATGAGTCCAACGTCAAGATGTTCAGTTTTCCGCTTTACAAAGGAACGAACCCTGCTCTTGAGCAATACGACGAATATCCGGGCTCGTATGATTACAAATATCCGGTTGCTGGCAGCCAGAACTCAAAAGTAAGTGTACAGACCTACGACATCAAGAGCCACGCTCAGCGACAGATTAAGCTCCCGATGGACGCTGACGGATACATCCCACGTATTCAGTTTACATCAGACCCCAACAAATTGGCTATTGTCACCCTCAACCGTCATCAAAGCCGCATGGACATTTATATGGCCAATCCGCGGTCTACGGAATGTAAACTGGCTCTGCGTGAAGAATCGGATACGTACATCGATGAAAAGACTTATACCGACCTGACTTTCTATCCCAACCATTTTGCCCTGCTTTCCGACCGGAGCGGCTACCGTCATCTCTATTGGTATACTCTGGGCGGCCAGCTGGTCAAGCAAATAACGAGCGGTTCGTTCGAGGTAACCGATTTCTACGGCTGCCAGGAAAAGGAAGGAAAGTTCTACTATGCGGCCAATGCCGAAAGTCCGCTGAATAAAGCCGTATATTCCACTACCCTTAACGGAAAGACAACTAAACTTTCCACCCAAAAAGGTACGAATACGGCCATCTTCTCAGCCAACATGAAATACTTTCTCAACACATACTCCAGCGCAACTGTTCCCCCGGTCATTTCATTGCGCAGCAGCAACGGCAGCGAGTTGAAGACCCTGGTCAGCAACAAGGCTCTGGCTGAAAAGGCTGCAACGGACTTCGGACAGAAAGAATTCTTTACGTTCAAAACATCTGAAGGCGTTATGCTGAACGGATGGATGATTAAGCCGCGCAACTTTGATCCGAACAAAAAATATCCGGTTATCATGTACCAATACTCCGGTCCGTCGTCACAGACGGTGGCAGACTCCTGGAATGGAATCGGCTTTTATCCCGGCGGAAGTCTGGAAAGTTACATGGCCGAACAGGGATTCATCATGGTTGCTGTTGATGGTCGCGGCACGGGCGGCCGGGGCGCAGAATTCCAGAAATGTACCTATCTTACGTTAGGCGACAAAGAATCGAAAGATCAGGTTGAAGCTGCCATATACTTGGGTACGCTACCTTACGTTGACAAGGACAATATCGGTATTTGGGGATGGAGTTTCGGCGGATTCAACACGCTGATGTCCATGAGTGAAGGCCGTCCCGTATTTAAAGCCGGTGTAGCCGTAGCTGCTCCTACGAACTGGAAATTCTACGATACCGTATATACCGAGCGCTACATGCGCACACCTAACGAAAATGCAAGCGGATACGCCATCAACCCCATTGAGCGTGCCAACAAGCTGCATGGAGATTTGCTGCTGATTCACGGTACGGCTGACGATAACGTACACTACCGCAATGCTGCTGAATACAGCGAAGCGCTCGTACAGGCCAACAAACAGTTTGACATGCAAGTCTACACCAACCGGAACCACAACATTTTCGGTGGCAACACACGCTATCATCTGTTTACACGCTACGCCAACTTCTTCAAGACCCATTTGATGAAATAAGAATTGCAGGGCTATAATTAACGAAAGAAACGATTTATAGCTCTGAAAAAACGACCGACCGCCTGCATCAAACGATGTCTGGCGGTCGGTCGTTTATATCTAAACACCCGCAGCGCCGACACGGATAAACAAATGACCTCAAGAGTGTAACTGCCGCCGGATACAAAAAAACATCCGGGAAGAAAACAAAAACAGAAGGCAGGAAAACAAAAAAGACCGGCACCTTGTCAGCCCTGCATGCCCAAGCCCCATGAAAAAGAAAAGAAAAAAAGAGCCGGCCCCTGGATGCGGACCGGCATTATTCATTTAAACTACGGATAAGCTGCGTAAAGAAACGGTTTTCGGGCGCTCGAAATTACGATTGAAATATAGCAAAGATAGTCGGTATCTTACTTAAATCGGGCAAAGACGTTTTTTTCCACTGCTGTACGGTGAGCGTCCGCAGGAATTCCTGCTCCGTAGTCAATCCTGCAGCGATACACAAACGGGTAGAAGGCTTGCAGGTATTCAGAATATCGGCCAGCAATTTGGCATTCCTATACGGTGTTTCAATAAACAACTGAGTCTGTTTTTCAGATATGGCCCGCGATTCCAGCAATTTCAGTTTGCGAACCCGTTCGCCGGCGTCAATGGGAAGATAGCCGTTGAAGGCAAAACTCTGTCCGTTGAATCCTGACCCCATTACAGCCAGCAGTATAGACGACGGACCAACCAACGGAATCACACGCAACCCTTCCTGCTGAGCCACGCGTACTACCTCGGCCCCCGGATCGGCTACTGCCGGACAACCGGCCTCGCTCAACACGCCTACCGACTCTCCCTTGCGCAGTGGTTCAAGATACTGGGCATACAAATTACGGTCGGCATGTTTCCCCATGGGATAAAACGAAAGAGCATCAATATCAGTGCTCTTCTCTACCCTTTTCAGGAAACGGCGGGCAGAGCGTACATCCTCGACCACAAAATGGCGGATATTCAATATCACATCGCGGTTGTAATCGGGAAGAACTTGTCGGGGCTCTGTATCACCTAACAATACGGGTATGAGATATAATGCTGTTTCCATCTGTTTAGAACAAGAGAATAAATATTATGTCGACGCTTTCAAGACATCAGGAAGCATAATCTGAGCCTTGCCACACTTCTTCATTACTCTTCTCAATCAAGAGTTCGTGAATGGTACATGCAGGATGCTTCTTCATATAGTTCCTTACGACCTGTGTTCCCAACCAGGTACCGATTCCACGTGACTGTCCGGCCTTAAAATAAGGTTTCTCAGCAGTCAGCGGGACAATAGCAGCAAACAGGTTCAGATCGGCAGAATAGAGCCTGCCGTTTTCCTTCAGAATTTTCCAACATGCCTGCTCATTCATCTGAAACCATTTTACGGAAGCTGCGGGAAACCCACTTACATGCTCTACGCTGGTGTTCATGGCTTGCGCCACCACCCACTGTATCTTGCCCACTTGAATCATGGAATGAAGCAGAGACTTGGGCTTTTCATGTGGCGGGAACTGCGACATTAAATAAAACGACAACAAATCCGGAACAATCCGATCCGGATGCATCGTAAGCCGCTGCACAGGAGTATATGACTTGGCATACAACGGATAGTCGTATCCCATGTATTTGTCAAGACTAATTCCTACAACCGTATCGTTTACCACAATGCTTTGGTTAAAAGCCGATACCTGCGTATAAACATACGGTTTCTCCAACTCCGGCAATTCTTTTTTCAAGCGGCGATAAGCCTTGTTCAAACGTTCTTCATGACGCGCCATACTGGCAAAACGAGTACGCACGTCGGCAGAAAGACGTACCAGATTGGAATCTGAAAAATAAACACGCAGTTCATCATAAATATGCACATCGGCCACACTGCCCAAATGCAGCATGTTCTCAACCAGAATGCGTGTCTCCGTAGGATAATCCGTACTCAGGCGTTGTGAAAACGACACATTTCCCGTACGCACGAAATCATCAACTACTTTATCAAAACGTACAATTTTTATTGAGGTATCCCCTCCGTTATCCGACTTTTCTTTCCACGACAAATTGCATGCACAGAACAAACCGGAAACAATACACAAGGAAACCAGTAGGTATATGAGTTTTTTCAATGGTAGAAATTTTCTAATATAATTTCTACAAAATTAATATTTAGGGGGGTAACAAGCAACAAAAAAAACAATTTTTTCACTTTTCACGGGCATATAGAGCCGAAAAAGTCCGTTTGCCTTTCAAATAATAGGCCAGCAGCAAACTTTTGGTCATACATTCCGGAATCGTAGTCAAACTCGTTTTTTTCATATTCTCCACCCGTTTATTCAGATACTCCGGCATCAGTTTGTGAAAGTCACGTCGGGCATTTACCACAGCACGGGCATTTTTTAAATCACCTGAAAGCAGGAATTTCAACATGGCCACATGGTCCAGAATACCTCTCCATCGCAACACCTTATGCAAATCCTTCTCGGGAATGTTTTTATAAATCATCAACAAGTTATTCCGGAAATTAAGATAAGTCTTACGCGGATTTTCACGCTTCAGTGTGGCTGCCCCCAAATGATAGACCTGACTTTCAGGAATACATACAATGCCACGCCCACGCGCCCGCAAACGCCAACAAAGGTCAATCTCCTCCATATGGGCAAAGAACCCGCCGTCAAGCCCGCCCGCACTGATCCAATCCGTTCGGCGAATCATCAAAGCAGCTCCGGTTGCCCAGAAAATAGAACAAACCTGGTCATATTGTCCATGATCTTCCTCCACACAGCCCATTATCCGGCCACGACAAAAAGGATAGCCCAGATAATCAATAAAGCCGCCTGCACCTCCGGCATACTCGAACTGTTGCTTATGATGCCAACTCATTAATTTAGGCTGGCAGGCAGCCACTTCGGGATGAGTATCCATATAATCCACCAAAGGTGAGAGCCAACCTTCTGTCACCTCCACATCAGAATTTAGCAGCACAAAATAGTCAGCCTCCAGTTGCGCCAATGCGCGATTATACCCCTCGGCAAAACCATAATTCCTGTCCAACTGAAGCCAAACCACTTCTGGGAACCGATCAGCCACTACTTCCGCCGAATTATCGGTTGAACCGTTGTCTGCCACCACCACCTGGGCCTGAGGTTGTGAGTAACGCACCACCGAAGGCAGAAAATCGCACAACATTTTCGCTCCGTTCCAATTCAATATGACAACTGCTACTTTTTTCGGACTCATCACGATACAAATTTAAAGATTTATTCTACAAGCGTTGCAGCCAAAGATTTTCCGTCAGCCGTAAAATCCCCTAACTCCACCATTGAAAGCGTGTTATCTTTTCCCACAGAAACTGTCGGGCACTCTACACGTATATAATTGTCAGTAAATCCATGAAGCGGCCTTCCGGTTTTACTATGCTCCCATAACACAGGACGACAAGTTCCGACATATCGCTGATAAAAAGCACGTTTCTTGATTTCAGACAAAGCCAGCAGACGCTGCGAGCGTTCATGTTTCTGCTCCGGCGATACGATGTGCGGAATTTCAAGAGCTTTCGTTCCGGGCCGTTCAGAATAACTGAACACATGAAGCTCCGAAATATCCAGCCCATCAATAAAACGATAGGCATCCTCAAAATAAGCTTCCGTTTCTCCGCGCGTTCCAACAATCACATCCACACCGATAAAAGCATCGGGCATGGCCTCACGAATGCGCTCCATTTTCTGAGCAAAGAATGCCGTGTCATACCGCCTGCGCATCAACTTCAACACATCGTCCGAACCACTCTGCAACGGAACATGGAAATGTGGCATAAAAGCGCGCGACTGTGCACAATAATCTATAATCTCATCCGTAAGCAAATTAGGCTCAATAGACGAAATACGGTAACGCTCAATGCCATCAACTTTATCAAGAGCTTTAATCAGGTCAAAAAAGTTCTCGCCCGTAGAGCGTCCGAAATCACCGATATTCACTCCCGTAATGACAATCTCCTTTCCTCCTCTGCGAGCAACTTCACGGGCCTGCTCAACCATTGAGGCAATGGAACCGTTTCGGCTGCGTCCGCGGGCATAAGGAATGGTACAATATGTACAATAATAATTACAGCCATCCTGCACCTTCAGGAAATAACGGGTACGCTCACCACACGAACAGGAAGGCACAAAAGTTTTAATCTGAGCCGTAGGTACAGTAACAGCTTCATGACAGGCTGACAACACCTGGTCAGACTCCTGCAAAGACTGTTTACGGGCAAACATCTTTTCGAGCCATTCTGGCACCTGTCCTTTCTGCTCCATACCCAATACCAGATCAACGCCTTCCGTCTGCCTGATTACATCTGGACGAAGCTGCGCATAACATCCCATAACCAGAATAAAGGCTCCCGGATTTTCGCGACGCAATTTGTGAATCACCTGCCGGCACTTATGATCAGCAACTTCTGTAACCGAACAAGTATTAATAATGCAGATGTCAGCCTCCTCCCCTTCAAGAGCCGGCCGTACGCCATACTGCCCCAGCAAATCCTGCAGCGAAGAGGTTTCGGCAAAATTCAACTTGCACCCCAGTGTATGGAAACGTGCCTTCTTATTATTCAATATATTCATACAAAGATATGATACCGGTCAATAATAGATTTCTGACAACAGGGTTATACCCTACCGAACAGATTTACAAATCATGATGCTGCATACGGAATTCAGCCAGCTGCTCATATTTGGTGCCGGGCCGTCCATAATTGGCATACGGATAGATACTTATGCCTCCGCGAGGCGTAAAGATACCCGTCACCTCTATATATTTAGGATCCATCAGCCGAATAAGATCTTTCATGATGGTATTGACACAATCCTCATGAAAATCGCCATGATTGCGAAAGCTGAACAAATACAACTTCAGACTCTTACTCTCCACCATGCGTCTGTCGGGCAGATAACTGATGCGGATTTCTGCAAAGTCGGGTTGCCCGGTTATAGGACACAGACTCGTAAATTCAGGACAGTTGAAACGTACCCAATAGTCGTTGTCAGGATGCTTGTTCTCAAATGCTTCCAGCACCTCCGGGGCATAGTCATCATAATATTTGGTAGTATTTCCCAAAGCTTTCAAATGTTCATTCTCTCTCATGCTATTTTCCGTTTCTCTATTCAACTTTCGGATTCTTATCGAGCTGCCGGCGCAAATATTCCTCCAGCCCCTCACGACGGAGCTTACAGGCGGGACAATGCCCACAGCCATCGCCGGGCACACCATTGTAACAGGTTAAAGTTTCGTTTCGCACAAGGTCGAGCACGCCCAGCTCATCAGCCAACGCCCACGTCTGACACTTATCCAGCCACATCAGCGGAGTATGGATAACAAACTGCTCATCCATGCCCAAGTTCAGCGACACGTTCAAGCTCTTGATAAAAGCATCCCGGCAGTCGGGATAGCCCGAATAGTCAGTCTGCGAAACCCCCGTCACCAAATGATGAATGCCTTTGGAATAAGCATATACAGCAGCCATACTGATAAAAAAAAGATTACGGCCGGGCACAAACGTGTTGGGAGGTCCGACCTCGGGTTTTTCCTCATCCATCACTTCTGTAGAATCCGTCAGGGCGTTATGGCTCAGTTTGCTGATATAAGTAGCATCCATACATTCAAACGGTACGCCAGCCTTTTCGGCAATACGTCGGGCCAGGTCAACCTCGTGTGCATGCTTCTGCCCATACTGAAACGAAAGGGCATAGACTTCCTTAAAATGTTTTTTGGCCCAGAAGAGGCAGGTGGTGGAATCCTGTCCGCCACTAAACACGACCAGAGCCTTATCGTGATTGATGTAACTTCTCATAACGGTGCAAATATACGGTTTTCCTATAATTTAAATACGTTGTAACTGACTTGATTGTCATAAAGTTTTCAGCACGGCCTGTGCGACCATCATGGAAGGCAACGTATCCCAAGGAACCACACCCCCCAAAGCTATGGGAAAGAATATCAGCGAATCTGCCGTCTCGCCCACCAGTGTCGACAAAATAGCCCTCCAGCCAAAGCCGCGACCATGAACGGAACGCACCTTCATACGGCTCATGACATAGGCATTAAGGAACGAACCGACCAGAAAAGCGATAAACGAACCGGCCACAATGCGCGGCGCCAGTCCGAACACGGCGTGAAATCCGGCCTGGCCCTGCCAGTAGGGCGCAGCCGGCAACAGGTCGGCCAACCAGCCCAGCAGCGCCACAAAAGCATTCATGGCAAAGCCCAGCCAAATTACCATACGGGCACGCTCAAAGCCCCATACTTCAACCAGGCAATCGTTAATGATATAGGAAATGGGAAATACAATCAATCCGCCCGTCAGCGAGAGGGCGCCGATTGAAGTCTGCTTGGTTTCCAGCAGATTAGCCGCAATCAGGCATACACAAAACAATACGGTAAGCAGTAAAAAGACTTTACTGAAGGCAGGGGAATTCTGTTTCATTTATCTTGTTTTTTACGAGGTGTTCAAGCACTCGGCCGCACCAACCGGCATGGCATCCGAAATAATATTGGATGCAAAGATACGACTTGGTCCTGACGTGACCAAACCTGCCTACTTATAAAAATAAAGTCCCTTCTAAAAAATCCTGGCTCCCAAGCTGTTCTTTTTATGAGGCACCTTGTTTTTTCCACAACCAGCAGAAGGTCGAAATCACTTCCCCGAATCATGCGGAAAAGCACAGCTGCATCCCACCGCCCCATAGAAAAAGCCTTCAATCTTCTTCATTCTTTTAGGCAGATTCACTAACTTTGCTGACGACAAACCAGATTGAGACAAAAAATCGTATATGTATCAACAAGAAAAAATAAAGCCGTACAATAACGACCAGCGCAAGGGGGCTCAAATAGAAAAAATGTTTGACCACATTGCACACTCCTACGACAAGCTCAACCATGTACTATCCTTAGGCATCGACAAGAGGTGGCGACGTGAAGCCATTGACTCGCTCAAGCCCTACGCCCCGCAGGACATGCTCGACGTAGCCACGGGCACAGGTGACTTTGCCATGGAGTCAGCCCTTCGTCTCAAACCTGCCCACCTGACCGGCATCGACATTTCAGAAGGCATGCTCAGCGTAGCCCGCAAAAAGATTCTGGAAGCCAACCTCGCCCGTACGGTCAGCGTAGAAAAGCAGGATTGCATGCAACTGACTTTCAGCGACAATTCGTTTGATGCCGTAACCGTAGCCTACGGTATCCGCAATTTTGAAGATCTGGAACAAGGATTGCGTGAAATGCTTCGTGTGCTGCGGCCCGGCGGCCGACTGGTGATTATCGAACTGACCATCCCCAACAAGGCCCCTATGAAGCAACTCTTCTGGCTATATTCACACATCTACATGCCCAACATCGGACGCCTCATTTCCAAGGACAAGAAAGCCTATGCCTACCTGCCCGCCACGATGGAGGCATTTCCGCAAGGCGAAAAGATGCAGCAAATCATCAGCCGGATCGGTTTTACCGACGTCAACTTCAAACGATACACTTTCGGACTAAGCACCCTCTATACGGCAGCCAAGCCCGAATAACCTTATACTTATATAGTTGTTTGCAGTAGCAGCTCTTCCCGCCACACAAGCCGGAAGGACTTGCCCGAGCAACATTTACTTTTTTTACCGGAAAAAGATTATTTCATCACATGGATACATACGGACTTTTAGGCTACCCGCTGGGGCACTCTTTCTCCCGGAAATTCTTTACGGAAAAATTCAGCAACGAAGGTATCGATGCCGAATATCTGAACTTTGAAATTCCCGATGCGTCCCAACTGCGCAACATCGTCAGCCGCTATCCGCAACTGCGAGGGCTGAACGTAACCATACCCCACAAACAAGCAGTCATTTCACAGCTTGACGCCCTCAGTCCGCAAGCCCGCGAAATCGGTGCAGTCAATGTCATCAAGGTTGACCGCAACACTGACGGCACCCCTCGCCTTACGGGCTATAATGCCGACGTCATCGGTTTCAGCCAAAGTATCCGTCCGCTGCTTCAGCCATACCACCGCAAAGCCCTGATACTGGGCACGGGGGGCGCCTCAAAAGCCGTATGCTACGGACTGAAGCAACTGGACGTAGAACCCGTGTGGGTCAGCCGGCACGCCCCCTATCTGACATACGGAGAAATTACCCCCGAACTGCTACAGGAATATACCGTCATTGTCAACTGTACTCCATTGGGCATGTTTCCACACACGGAAGAATGCCCTCCACTGCCTTACGAATCACTGACTTCACGACATCTTTTGTACGATTTGATTTACAATCCCGAAGAAACCATGTTTATGAAACGCGGCCAACAGGCCGGAGCCGTCACGAAGAACGGACTTGAAATGCTCCACTTACAGGCATTGGCTTCATGGGATATATGGCAGTCTGAAGCTCCTGAATAAAAATCGGTATCATTTCTCAGGCAAATACCCTCACACCAAAAAAACAGATTTTCGTTTTGCGATTTGCGCTCCATACATTAACTTTGTCAATATGAAAATAATACAAACACATCAAATTCGCGAACTTGATACTTACACCATAGAAAACGAGCCCATCCCTTCAATTGAACTGATGGAACGGGCAGCCCAGGCCGTAGCCAACCGTCTGATGCAATTATGGACTTTAAAGACCCCCTTCATTTTTTTTGCCGGACCGGGGAACAACGGAGGGGACGCTTTGGCAGCAGCCCGCATGCTCAGTCAGGCAGGATACGACGTTACGGCCTATCTGTTCAACACCGGTAACAAACTCAGCGACGACTGCCGCATCAACAAGCAACGTCTTGCAGAATGCTCCACCCTTCGCTTTAATGAAGTGACCACCCGTTTTGATCCTCCCAAAATCAGTAACGACTGTGTCATTGTAGACGGACTGTTCGGTACAGGACTTAACCGTCCGCTTGATCGCGGTTTTGGTGCTTTGGTCAAATTCATCAACCAGTCGGAAGCCAAGGTGGTCAGCATCGATGTCCCCTCGGGATTACTTTGCGAACAGGAATACGATTTCAATACCTGCGAAATTGTCAAGGCTGACTACACCCTGACCATGCAGGTAATGAAACTGAACTTTATGCTCCCCGATGCACAACCCTACATCGGACATCTCGAAATCATGGATATCGGCCTGCTGACTCATCACATTGACGACATGCAGACGCCCTATCATCTGACAGAGCGCAAAGACATACAAAAAATGTTGCACAAGCGGCCGTGCTTTTCCCATAAAGGAACTTTTGGGCACGCGCTACTCATTGCCGGATGTGAAGGTATGGCCGGAGCTTCCATTCTGGCGGCCAAAGCCTGTATGCGCAGCGGTTGCGGCATACTTACCGTACATGGCCCGAAAGCTAACCGCATTCCATTGCAAACCGCCATACCGGAAGCCATCTACCAACCGGACTCTGAAACAGGATTCATAACCGACACCGTACCTACCCGAAAATTCACGGCCATGGCCATTGGTCCGGGATTGGGACAAAACAGCATTACGGCGCGTTCGTTTGTCGAACAAATTACGCATACCAACATTCCGACCATTATTGATGCCGACGGTCTGAACATTCTGGCAGAACACAAGAATTGGATGAGTTACGTACACCCCGACACCATTATCACCCCACATCCGGGCGAAATGATGCGGCTGTGTGGTCGTCACATAGAGAGCAGCTATCACCTTCTTTCCGAAGCTGTAAGTCTGGCTATCAACAAACAGATTTACGTTGTGCTCAAAGGTCACAACACCGCAATCTGTACACCGCAAGGCTCCGTCCACTTCAACCCGACCGGCAATGCCGGCATGGCCACAGCTGGTAGCGGAGACGTACTGACAGGCATCATACTGAGTCTGCTGGCACAAGGATATCTTCCGCTGCAGGCCTGCCAACTGGGCGTTTACCTACACGGATTAGCCGGCGATATGGCATCCCGTGAAACAGGTGAAGAAAGCCTGATAGCCTCCGACATCATCCGCCATCTGCCTCATGCGTTCAAAAGTCTGACAACCGACAACACCACGGAATTTTAATCACCTCTTTTATATTGCATTCATATCATGACATCCAAGACATCATATTCATGGAAATTGTTGGCTTTGGCCTGCACGTTATCTTGCTCAATATGCAGCAATGCACAAACTGACGTACGCGACTACCAGCCGGGTATCACGGAAGAAGGTGTTACCTACTTCCTCCCCCACACACGGCTGCTCATTAGCGTAACCGCCCGAAAAACTACCCTGACACCAGGTGAATATTCAGCCTATGCCCAAAAATATCTGCGACTGAAAAACGTACCCCGCGAGGTCACAGAACAATGGGAACTGCTGGATGTAAAAATCCACCCCTATGGTGTAGCCGACCGCAATCAGGCCTATACCATTAAACTTAATCCCAAAAGCGCTGCCCCTCTGGTCAGCCTTACGCCGGACGGACGCCTGCTGGCCATCAACACTCAGGCAGAAACAGAAGTTCCGCTTCCGCAACCCAAAGTAGAAAAAGACAACAACACCAGCCGTCTTAACCCGAATGATTTCAAGACTGAAGAAATATTAGCAGCTGGAAGTACCATGAAAATGGCCGAATTGGCAGCAAACGAAATATATGATATTCGCGAGAACCGTTCACTTTTGGCCAAAGGTCAGGCTGATTTCATGCCCAAAGACGGCACACAACTCAAAATGATGATGGAGCAGCTTGATAAGCAGGAAGCAGGCTTGCTTATGCTTTTTGAAGGAACAAAGAGCAGCGAAACGCATACTTTTACTTTCAGCTACGACCCAACATCCGAAACCGGAGCTGACGTTTTGTTCCGCTTCTCCAAATACTTCGGTCCCGTAAGTCCAGACGACTTGTCTGGCGACCCGATTTACATCAAAATAAAGAATATAACCACAACGCAAGCCATTGCTGAAGAAAAAAAGAAAAAAGAAGAAAAAGACCTACGCTACATCGTACCGGGAAAGGCTGATGTACAGATATTTGACAATCAAAAACAATATGCTGCTATGCCCGTCTCCATTGCCCAATTCGGACGTGTAGAGCATCTGGGTGGAGATTTGTTCAACAAACGTTTTACCACCCAAGTTCAACTCTACTCAGAAACCGGCGGCATAAAAAAAATAAATGGTGAACCTGCTAGCGAATAATCTACTTCTACAAAAACACATACGTTACTTTTATGAAAAAACGGATCATTACCTGCTCACTCCTGCTGGCATGCGGATGGCTTAGCATGCAACCCGTATCAGCACGCCGTGTGACATTTAACATGAGCGACTTTGGCATATCCCCCAATACCCAGCAGGACATGGGGCCGGCACTGCAAAAAGCACTCAAAGAAATCAAATCCAGCGTACAGGAAAAAGACAAAGTAGTATTGAACTTCTCAAAAGGAACCTACAACTTCCATGTAAGTGCTACGCAGGAATGTACATACTACATATCCAATCACGACCAGGACCAGCCCAAACGGGTTATGTTCAACCTGGCCGACTGGCACAACTTAAGCATTAACGGAAATGGTGCAGATTTCATTTTCCATGGCAGACTGATACCTTTTGCCATAGTCAATTGCACCAACACCACACTCGAAAATTTCAGCATTGATTTCAGTCAGCCACAAATAGGACAAATCGAAATTCTCAAGAACAACAGCGACGGCATTACTTTTAAAGTAGCGCCATGGATGACCTATCAACTTGACAAAGAAAGAGGTACGTTAACCAACCTTGGCGAAGGATGGGAAAACCAACTGAGCAGTGGCATTGCCTTTGAAGGAGAAACACGCCACGTTGTTTACAATACAGGTGATATAGGTTACGACCTGCATGATGCAACCGAAATATCACCACGTATTATTCATGCTCCGAAATGGAAAGACTCGCGCATGATTCCCGGTACGGTAATTGCTATGCGCTCATGGTATCGCCCGGCTCCAGGCATCTTTGCCAATGAAAGCAAAAACACGACATTTAAAAACGTCAAAGTACACTATGCTGAAGGCATGGGACTCATTGCCTATCGTTGTACCAATATCACACTTGACGGATTTGGCGTATGTTTGCGCGGAAAAGATGATCCACGCTACTTTACCACACAAGCTGACGCGACCCACTTCTCACAGTGTAAAGGCAAAATCATCTCACGCAATGGTCTGTATGAACATATGATGGACGATGCTATCAACGTACATGGCATCTATCTAAAAGTAGACAAACGCGTCAACAGCCGTACGCTCGAAACCTCTTTCGGTCATGGACAAGCATGGGGCTTCAAATGGGGTGATGCTGGCGATGAAGTAAGTTTTGTATTAGCGGACTCCATGCAAGAACTGTCACAAAAGAACCGAATCAAATCCATCAAGCCAATGGATACGCCAACTGAATTGGGAGCCCACCGCTATCTAATTGAATTCGAAGAAGATCTTGACCCACAAATCGGCCCGGGATATGGTATTGAAGACCTTACATGGTGTCCAACCATCGAATTCAGCCACAACATCGTACGTAATAACCGCGCTCGCGGCGCTCTGTTCAGTTCTCCACTAAAAACCGTTTGCAAGGACAACCTATTTGACCATACTTCCGGCACAGCAATCCTGCTCTGTGGTGACTGCAACGGATGGTACGAAAGCGGAGCTTGCCGTGACTTGCTTATCACAAACAACCGCTTTATCAATGCCTTGACCAGCCAGTATCAATTCACCAACGCTGTCATCTCCATCTATCCGGAAATACCTCATCTTTCTGACAAGCCATTCCATGGAGGTAAGAAAAATGCCATCCGCATTGTAAACAATGAATTTGAAACATTCGATCTGCCACTACTATACGCAAAATCAGTAGACGGTCTGCTCATGAAGAACAATACCTTAAAGACCAACTACGATTATGCACCTTTCCATTGGAACAAGAAGCGGATCTTCACCGAAAAGGTTACAAGAGGATTCCTGGAAGAGCCCAAAGACATAACCACCAAACCATGAAGAAAGAAACTTCATTAACCCACGAGGCGCAGGAAGACATCCGCAAAGCTATTGATGTGATGCGCCACGGCGGCATCATCCTATACCCCACAGACACAATTTGGGGTATAGGATGTGATGCTACCAATGCCGAAGCTGTCAGCAAAATTTACAAAATCAAACAACGTGCTGATGCCAAAGCTCTTATTACCCTGGTCGATTCTGAAGCCAAAATCGAGGCTTACGTGCAGGATGTGCCCACGATGGCATGGGAACTTATTGAAAACAGTTCCAAACCACTAACCATCATTTATGATCACCCACGCTATTTGGCCCCGAACCTGCTGGCTCCAGACGGGAGCGCTGCCATCCGGATTACAAAAGAAGCATTCAGTAGGCAACTCTGTATGCAATTCAAACGCCCCATAGTTTCCACATCCGCCAACATTAGCGGTCAACCTTCACCACAAACTTTTTCTGATATCACAGAAGAAATCCGACAAAGCGTTGACTATATTTGTTGCAGCAGACAGCAGGAAAAAGAGCCGTCAAAGCCTTCATCAATCATCAAATTGAGCGATGGCAACGTTATAAAGATAATCCGCGAATAAAATCTGGCCCCGACTTCTTTCCTTAAAATGGAAACGAAAAAAGAAGAAAGAGAAATCACAACCATATAAATGATCCGTACGTTTTCCTCCACCAAAGCCCTGCAATGGGTTGAACGCCATATCAGCCAACGACAGCAGATTCTGATACTCAGTTTTTTTGTGGGTCTCTTTACAGCCTTGGCTGCCTATATCTTGAAATGGCTTATACATACCATAGAAGAACTGCTCACCCATCCGTTTGATGCCGGTGGCCCTGAATGGTTACTTCTTGTATATCCTGTAGTAGGAATTACCCTTACAGCGTTGTTTATCCGTTATTGCGTACGTGATGACATCGGTCATGGAGTTACCAAAATTCTGTATGCCATTTCCAAACGTCAGGGACACATCAAACGACATAACTGCTGGTCAAGTATTATTGCCTCAGGGGTCACCATCGGATTCGGAGGTTCTGTCGGAGCTGAATCACCTATTGTCCTTACCGGATCAGCAATAGGTTCAGAACTGGGACGTATCTTTAAAATGGACCACAAAACCCTGATGCTTCTTATCGGTTGCGGAGCATCAGGCGCCGTAGCAGGAATTTTCAAAGCACCAATTGCCGGACTTGTCTTCACGCTTGAAGTCCTAATGATAGATCTTACCATGGCCTCGCTGCTTCCGTTACTCGTAACCAGCGTTACGGCAGCATCCGTTACGTATGTACTTACCGGCACAGATGCCATGTTTGATTTCCGTCTTTTGGATCCGTTTTCTGTTGACCGTATACCATCGTCCATTGCCCTCGGTATTGTCTGCGGATTGGTCTCACTTTACTTTACCCGCGCCATGAACTCCTTTGAGCAAGTCTTTGGTCGTATCAGCAATATGTATGGCCGTATAGCTTTAGGAGGAAGTATTCTGGCATTACTCATTTATCTTTTCCCGCCTCTTTATGGCGAAGGATACTCTACAATTTCTCTATTGTTGGACGGAACGAGTAACGCTCAATGGGAAAGTGTAATGGACCATTCTCTATTCTTTGGACATTCTTCATGGTTATTAATATACCTGGTTCTGATTGTCTTTACCAAAGTTTTCGCCACTACGGCAACCAATGGCGGAGGAGGTTGCGGCGGAACATTTGCTCCTAGCCTTTTTTTAGGATGTTTGGGAGGTTTTATTTTTTCACGAATTTGGAACCATTATAACATTTTAGGCGTTCATGTTCCGGAAACGAATTACGCCCTTCTGGGTATGGCGGGCGTAATGAGCGCAGTATTTCATGCACCTCTTACGGGAGTATTTCTAATAGCAGAACTAACGGGTGGATACGCACTGTTTGTCCCCCTGATGATCGTATCTATCGCGGCTTACCTGACCATCATCGTATTTGAGCCACACAGTATATACTCCATGCGTCTGGCACGAAAGGGGCAACTGCTCACGCATCACAAAGACCATTCAGTACTTACCCTCATGTCACTCAACTCCATTATTGAGAAAAACAGTCCCCGCATTACTCCCGACATGAATCTCGGGCAAATTGTAGCTCGTGTAAGTAATGAAAACACAGATGTATTTGCCGTAGTAGACCGTAGTGGAACATTACTGGGACAAATCAATCTGAAAAATTTACGTAAAATCATATTCCGCCAAGAGCTCTACCGTTACTATACGGCTCGTCAACTCATGGAGTCACCAACCTACACGCTCACCACGGACGAACCTATGGCACAGGTCATGCACCACTTTGAACAAACAGAAGCTGATGTGCTGCCCGTAGTTGAGCATCAACATCATTTCGTTGGTTTTGTCAACAAAGTACACTTGTATGCTTACTACCGTCAAGTTCTTGTTGATTTCTCAGAAGAATAAATCACGCCATTTTTGGAAAAATACATTATATGGAAAAGAAAGATTTACGCATTATTTATATGGGCACGCCGGAATTTGCCGTAGCCCCACTTAAAGCTCTAATTGAAAATGGATTCAATATAGTAGGTGTAGTTACTATGCCCGATAAACCTATGGGGCGTCACCAAAGTAAACTTCAATCCTCTGCCGTAGGAGAATACGCAAAAGAAAAGGGACTTCCGCTTTTACAGCCGGAACGCTTAAAAGGCCCTGCTTTTCTACAACAACTACAAGAGCTACAAGCACATTTACAAATAGTAGTAGCATTTCGTATGCTTCCTGAAGTTGTATGGGCAATGCCTCCTTTGGGAACGTTTAACCTTCACGCTTCCTTATTACCTCAATACCGCGGTGCAGCACCAATTAACTGGGCCATTATTCAAGGAGAAAAGCAAAGTGGAGTCACAACTTTCTTTCTTCAACACGACATCGATACCGGTGATATCATAGAACAAGCCACTTTGGACATTGATCCTGATGAAGACGCCGGTTCTCTCCATAACCGCTTGCAAGATTTGGGAGCGAAACTCGTTGTAAATACAACGCAACTAATTTTAGACGAAAAAGTTTCAACTCACCCACAACCCACAACGGGCGTAGAATTACACGCTGCACCCAAGATTTTTAAAGATACATGTCGTATCAACTGGTGCAACCACTCCCATCAAATTCACAATCTGGTACGAGGCCTCAGCCCATCACCTGGTGCGTGGACAACCTTATGCCATACAGGTACAGAAACAGCCCCAACCAAAGAACTCAAAATATTTAAAACCTCACTTGTTGATTCATCCAACATGCCCCCAATAAATCATTGTGGACAGTTATACGTAGCCAATAAAAAACATCTGTTCGTAGCCTGTCAGAAAGAATGGATAGAAATTCTCCAATTACAACCTGCCGGTAAACGTCGGATGGAAACCAAAGATTTTCTAAGTGGATTAAAAAATCCGGAAGAATGGAGCATGGAATAACATTTCCATACAAACAAAGAAAAAGGTGGCATCATATTACAATAATGCCACCTTTTTTCGTCTAAGATTAACAACTATTCTGTAAGTAGGGAGATACGTACTCTTCCATTCATAGAATTTCCATTGTATAAGACCATACGCAAAATGGTACCATTATTTCCTTTCACAGAATTATCAATCATTAATGGATAAACCATACATTGTTTCTGCTCCCCATTTTCCGTCTGGTTATTTTTTAATGATGATACAATCCGGCCATCAGCCTCTACGTTCAAACTTTGCAAAGATATTCCAGGAACATCTGACTCAACTTTTACAGCTTTTAGTGAACTCAAAGACGTTGCAGGTATCCGACAAACAATACTGTCAACTTTTTCCGCATGCAAATTCCAACACCCCAACATGCCATTAGTAACATCCGGCACTATTTCAGGAGTTATATAAGCTGCATAATCTATTAAGTTTCTAACTTCTGCCACAACATCATTCGGAACAATCACTTTTGAGCATCCCTGTGACCGTTCAACCCAATTACGCTCCCAGGAAGCGAAATCAAAAGTTTTCCCAGTTTTTCTTGAAGCAAAATAATGCTTCCAGCGAGGCAAATAATAATCACGAATTAATCCGGACCAAACACAGGCAGAATAATCGTCAACAGGAGGTCCCCATATAGTTACAATACGCTTGGCGTTACATTCATAATGTTTGCGTTGAGATTCATCCGTACCATGCTTACGTGCAAAATCAATCCAGCGTTCAAGTTTTAAATTCGGATGAGCTGCCAACAATCGGTCCATTCCCAACATAATATGTTCAAAATCCTTCTCATATGCAATTGCCTGCAATGTATCCCCGACTATATACATATTGTCTATAGCTTGCACCAGCAATTCGGCTTTTGCTCCCAAATATAAAGCAGAAACTTCCAACAGGTCTGCCAGATAAAGCGGCTGATTGGCAAACTCATCTGCTAGAGAAACAAAGTTTTCGACAGCCTTATAAAATTCAGGATTAGCATTAATCGAACCTTTGTGCACGGTTCCCGGTCTAAACTGCCAGTTATATCTTGGATGATCCGTAAAACTGCCATATACTGACTTCAACAATCCTTTCCAATAAGCTTGAAGCGCATCAGGATAATGGCCATAACGATTCAAAGAATAGTCTTTGAGCCATTGCTGCAAGTCTATTCTACGGTCACTCCACCCGGCATCACTAAGAAGTTCATATATTACCTCATTGTTTTCGATTCCTTCCGGTGCCATGCCATGCGCCACCAGATTCCCCTTATTTGCTGATGCCAACGCCTCCAAATGACCATTTGCATAAAATTCCAGCATACCTGTCATTCCTGTTTTTCCACCCATATTGGGAATCACACTATAAACCCAGGGTTTGTTATAAAAACCTTTGTAATATTCCCAATTTACCTGAGAATGCCAGAAATGCTTGTTATAATCAACAGCCAAATCCAACAACAACATTTTTTTGTCTGGTACTTTCGAAAGCAAAGCGCCTAATGTTTCATAATCCCAAATATCACGTTGATAACCAAACATCCATCCCTGCATAACCCAAGTTGCGTTTGGATTAGCCTTCTTCACACATTCATAAACCCGTTCTCCATAATGAGCCAACAAATCATACCGCTCCTTTGATCCCTTTGCGGGAAAGGGAATTTCCATCTCGTTAAAACTGTCGATCAGATAATAGTCGCATGGTCCAAATTCCTTTTCCCATTCCTTTATAAAGGCTATACCAATCTGCGTAAACAAATCTTCGTCCGGCGAAAGCATCCAATTACCGAAACTGCCGGCCCAATGCGACTGCAATAAATTCAACTTGGGATAAAGCCGTTTGAAAGCAGGAGGAACAAAACCAGGAAAAGCGGGACAAATAGGCTTCATTCCCAAACTTCGCATACGATCAAGTATTTTATGTTGAAGCGCTATTTGGTCACGATGCCAGTCTTCATTAAGCGGCCCGTCAATACCACTTACATTTCCCATCCTCATCCAAGGCAAATGAGCCGGCCCGACAAAATACTGATTAATTTCATCATCCGTAAGTCCCATTTTTTTCCATACACGATACATAATTCCCTCATAACCTACCAAAGCTAAAGGCATATTGATACCATGAACGGCCATCCAGTCAATTTCTTTTTCCCAACGCTCCCAATCCCAATAAGGCATTGAATAACCATACGTGCAGACATTATACAAATAATGATTTTCAAATGGGGATTCCACCTTTTTATCATCTGTTTCCGGCAACACATCCGGCTATACGATATTCGTTCCGGTCCAACTATATATTCCACAATGTTGTGATTTTACATAATCATAAAAACCTCTGCATAACGAAATCGGAGAATTGCCTTCTATTTTCAATATGCCCTTGTTCACGGAATACTGAAAATATGTCTCGCGCTTAGATTCCGACGTATTTTTTTTGATGCTTAAGGTTACCGGCAATTTGTGTTTTTGAGTAACTCTTTCAATAACCTGCATGGCAGCCTCTTCACCCCGATTCCTACCTGCCACAGGTATCACCACACACAAAGCCAAAAAGGCCATTAAACAGTGTCTTTTTCCAAAGTTCTTCATAAGTAAAATAAATTCAGGTTGTTTGTTTTTACCTTGTAAATATACACATTTTTCCCAACATTTCTTATCCCCTTTACATCTTACAAAAATGGCCGGCACATTTTTTTATTAAAGTGCCAGCCATTTTCATTTTGGGCCTAAGAAAGCCTGTCAAAATCCATCATATCAAGCATGCAGCTTGAGTTGCTCAGCCATTTGCTCCTGTAATTTACGAGCCTGCTCGGCCGCTGCCGCTGCAAACTGGTCAGAACCATCTGCATAAATAATACCGCGCGAAGAATTGACCAGCAATCCGCAGTCGGAATTCATACCATACCGGCATACCTCCTCCAACGAGCCACCCTGAGCACCAACTCCGGGTACCAGCAAGAAATGCTGAGGAACAACACGACGTACTCGCTCAAACAAAGCACCTTGTGTAGCACCTACAACATACATCATACGGTCAGCTCCGGCCCACTGCTGCGAAATACGCAACACGCGTTCAAAAAGGCATTCCCCATTCTCATCTTTCATCAATTGGAAATCAGCAGATCCTGGATTACTGGTCAAAGCCAGCAAAATTACCCATCTTCCTTCATAATTAAGGAATGGAGTCACACTATCCTGTCCCATATAAGGAGCCACTGTCAGCGAATCAATGTCAAGTTCACCAAAAAAACTGCGCGCATACATGGCTGAAGTATTACCAATGTCACCACGTTTGGCGTCAGCTATAATAAAATGACGGGGATATTGTTCTTTAATATAACGCACAGTGCGCTCAAAAGCTTCCCAACCTTTAATACCTGCACTTTCATAAAATGCCAAATTAGGTTTGTAAGCCACACAATAAGGCGCGGTAGCATCCACAATGGCCTTATTGAAAGTAAAAATAGCATCAGGGTCCTGTTGCAGACACGACGGAATTTTCTTGGTGTCCGTATCAAGACCTACGCAGAGGAACGACTGCTGCTCCCGAATAAACTGAATGAGTTGTTGACGATTAATCATAATGACTGAAATATAGTTGTGTGTATTATGGGTTGCTATTTATGGTCTGTTTCTCCATTGCAAACAATAGTCATTGCAAAGTTAGTCTTTTTTTCGTGTTCCACAGAGCTTGTATGCGTGGAATTGCGTATTTTTGTCTTAACTGAAGAAATCTGATTACCTCACCAATATAAATAAGGTAAAATACCCCCTTTAAATTAAATATATCCTAACCAAATATCCGGAAAACAAAGATGAAAAGAAATTCCTTCTACAAAAAAATCCCTTTATGGGCCGGCTGTCTTATGGCCTGCTTTACCATCGGTTCTCCCGCTGCCGCTCAGGCTCAGGAAACCACCGCACCAACCGCTCAGGTTGATACAGCCACGGGGTTCAAAGTAAAAGTAGGTGACATGGCTCCCGACTTTAGTCTGAAACTGACAGACGGATCAACTTTCAAACTGTCTGAACAACGCGGAAAAGTTGTCATGCTGCAGTTTACGGCCAGTTGGTGTGGTGTCTGCCGCAAAGAAATGCCACATATTGAAGAAGAAATATGGCAGGTGCATCGTGATGACCCAGAATTCACCCTGCTTGGCATTGACCGCGAAGAGCCACTTGAGAAAGTTCTGGCTTTCATGAAATCAGTAGGTACGACCTACCCCATGGCTCTTGACGAACATGCCGATGTTTTCGCCTCTTATGCTGACCGCGAATCCGGCATTACCCGAAACGTACTCATTGACAGAAAAGGACGCATCATCAAACTCACCCGGCTCTACAACCCCGAAGAGTTCGAAGAACTGGTCAACCGTATTGAAGAAGCTTTGGCTGAAGGAGCAGATGATACTGATGACACTACCCTTACTGATGCTGACAATCTGGAAGGAAACAATGATGCTCCTGATACAGACGAAACGCCTGAAGCTGAATAAACCTAAATCCCCAATAAAAAAGACTCCCATTATAGTTGCATTGCTCTATAATGGGAGTCTTTTTTATTCAATTATGATCAACTTAGAACGGATATGACCTAGCCTTTCATTAAAGTTGGCTTTCCTTGAGCCGTTCTGCATTTTCTGCCACAATAAGATGGTCTATACAATCCTGTATGTCGCCATCCATAAAAGCGGCCAGATTATAAATGGTGTAGTTTATACGGTGGTCAGTAATACGTCCTTGCGGATAATTGTAAGTACGAATTTTGGCCGATCGGTCACCCGTAGATACAAGAGTCTTACGACGTGAAGCAATGTCGTCCACATACTTCTGATGTTCCTTGTCATAAATAAACGTACGCAGGCGCGCCAAAGCACGTTCCTTGTTTTTGGGCTGATCACGTGTCTCCGTACATTCAATCAAAATTTCCTCCACCTCTCCGGTATTGGGATTCTTCCAGTTGTAACGCAAACGTACACCGGACTCAACCTTATTGACATTCTGTCCACCGGCACCACTGGAGCGGAACGTATCCCACTTGATTTCGCCCTCATTGATCACTACATCAAAAGCCTCTGCCTCCGGAAGCACAGCTACGGTTGCTGCCGAAGTATGTACACGGCCCTGCGTTTCCGTAACCGGTACGCGCTGCACGCGGTGCACACCGCTCTCATACTTGAGCGTGCCATACACATCGGCACCCGTCACTGAACAGACGATTTCCTTAAATCCGCCTGCCGCTCCCTCACTGGCACTCGACACTTCCAGTTTCCAGCCCTTCCGTTCAGCATATTTGGTGTACATACGGAAGAGATCACCGGCAAACAATGCAGCCTCGTCACCGCCCGTACCTCCGCGAATTTCAAGTATCGCATTTTTGCTGTCCTCCGGATCTTTAGGCACAAGCATCAACTTGATTTCCTCCTCCAACTGTGGCAACCTACTCTCGCATTCTGCCACTTCCTCGCGGGCCATCTCCTTCATTTCCGGATCACTCTCAGTAAGCAAAATATTTTTTCCTTCCTCCAGATTACCGAGCAGGTCCGCATATTCCTTACGGGCCTTCATCAGGTCCTCCAGTTCCTTATATTCTTTTGTCAGTCTGACGTAACGTTGCTGGTCAGCAATTACGGCAGGGTCTGTAATCAGCGTTGCTACCTCCTCAAAACGGGCCATCAGGCCATCGAGCTTTTCCAGTAAACTATTTTTTCCAGCCATTGATTACTGCTTTTGTAAACTGCCAAACAATAAGCAACCATCCGAGTGCAGACAGCAGGCGAACCGTCAGTCGGTCAGCCTCGTACCAGACCTCGGCATCCCTAATATCCGTAACCAAACGGGATATCACATCGTAACCGCCAGACCAGACAAGTACCAACAATACGAAAGCCATGCCAAGGCTTAATTCCATACGAATCGTCTTACGCCGTTTGGGATGCACGGGAGATGCAGGGTTGCTGTATTGTTCTTTTTTCATTTCAAATTGTTCTTTTTTCGTATCAAGGTTGCTCCTTAATAATTGAACTCGCCGAATTCACTTCTGATAGTCAACGAACGCGGTCCCTCCTCAATACGGCCAACTACCTGAGCATCAATATTAAACGATTTGCTGACAGCAATAACCTTCTCTGCCTGCTCTGGCGACACATACACCTCCAGGCGATGTCCCATATTAAATACCTTGTACATTTCGGCCCAATCTGTTCCGCTCTCGGCAGCAATCGCCTTGAAAAGTGGCGGTACGGGGAACATGTTGTCCTTAATCACGCGACAATTTTCACCCACAAAGTGCAACACCTTAGTCTGCGCACCTCCGGTACAATGCACCATACCATGAATTTGAGGACGCATTTCGTCGAGCAACTTCTTCACTACCGGTGCATACGTACGGGTGGGTGAAAGCACCAGTTTTCCAGCATTTACGGGAGCCCCTTCCACTGCATCCGTCAGTTTGTACGAACCGCTGTAAACAAGTTCATCAGGCACAGCGTGGTCGTAACTTTCCGGATATTTCTCAGCCAGATATTTGGCAAACACATCATGGCGTGCGCTGGTCAGTCCGTTACTTCCCATTCCGCCGTTATATTCCGTTTCATAAGTAGCCTGACCACATGACGAAAGACCCACAATAACGTCACCCGGACGGATGTTGGCATTGTTGATGACATCACTGCGTTTCATGCGGCACGTTACGGTGCTGTCCACAATAATGGTACGCACCAGGTCGCCGACGTCGGCCGTTTCGCCACCAGTAGCATAAATACCGATACCCATGTCGCGCATTTGCTGCAGGAGTTCGTCAGTTCCGTTGATAATGGCCGAAATTACCTCGCCGGGAATCAGCATTTTGTTACGCCCGATGGTTGACGACACCAGAATATTGTCAACGGCTCCCACACAAAGCAAATCGTCGGTATTCATAATCAGGGCATCCTGCGCAATACCCTTCCAGACCGAAAGGTCGCCGGTTTCCTTCCAGTACATATATGCCAAAGAAGACTTGGTACCGGCACCGTCAGCGTGCATAATGTTGCAATACTCAGGGTCACCGCCCAGAATGTCGGGAATAATCTTGCAGAAAGCCTGCGGAAAGATTCCCTTGTCAATATTTTTAATGGCGTTGTGCACATCCTCTTTCATGGCGCTGACGCCTCGCATCATATAGCGCTGTTTGCTATCCATTTTGTTATATTGTTTTTATTTTTAGAATTTCACTTCGGGTGCTTTTTCGGCAGCCTTGTCAGCTTCAAATTTGGTTTGCGGTTCAAATCCGAACATACGGGCAAAAATAACTGCCGGGAATCGACGGATTCCCACATTATAAACCTGTACAGCCTCATTATAAAGACGACGGCTCTCGTTGATACGGTTTTCGGTGCCCTCCATCTGGGCCTGCAGTTCTGAGAAATTTTCATTGGCCTTCAGATTCGGGTAATTCTCAGCCACCATCATCAGTCGTCCCAAAGCCGTTGAAAGCTGACCCTGCGCCTGCTGGAACTGCTGGAGTTTTTCCGGAGTCAGCTGAGTGGGATCTACCGTAACCTGAGTAGCCTTGGCACGGGCGTTCATCACGCCTTCCAGCGTTTCGCGTTCATGAGTGGCATAACCCTTCACGGTATTCACCAGATTCGGAATCAAATCCGCACGGCGCTGATACTGCGATTCCACATTGCTCCATGCCGTAGTAACCGTTTCCTGGTTGGTCACCATGCTGTTATAACTCGTCCAAGGCACTGCAATCAGTATGAGGACAACAAGGGCCACTACTGCCCAAACGATGTATGTTTTCTTCATATCCAATAGGTATTAAAAAATATTCTTTGCTTATTCCGTCAGAACCGGCCGCCGCTTCCGCCGCCGCCAAAACTGCCGCCACCGAAGCTTCCGCCGCCAAATCCGCCACCACCGCCATGACCGTGACCTCCGCCCATAAAAAGGAACGGGAAGCCGGCCAGCATACCGGTATGATGGTCGTCATCCTCATCGTCCTCGTCCACCAGTTCCGTATAACCACAACGGCTGCACTGACGCGTTACCCGCATCATCATGCGCCCATCGGGTGCGCGAAAGCGCTGGCGATGAGTAACCACCATCTGTCCCTTATGACACTGCGGACAACGGCGCGAACGGCGGTCGCGACGAGCAATCACAATCATTAAGGCCACAATGGCCATGGCTACAAACAAACCGGCCCACATACTGAACGTGTCGTCGTCCGTACGCTGCTCGGGGCTGAGCGAATGGTCGCCATGAACATAACGCGTTATAGCCAATACTGAAGCTACTACGGCCTCATCCCAGTTGCCTGCCTTCAGGGCCGGCACCATATATCGGTTCTGTATGCGACGACAGATGGCATCAGGCAATGCTCCCTCCAGCCCGCGGCCGGTCAGGATATAATATCCGCGGTCTTCCGTACTGACCACTACAATCAAACCACTATTCTGCTTTTTGCTTCCCACGCCGTATTTCCGTGCCAGCTGCATGCCGAATTCATAACAGTCGCCACCTTCCAGACGCTTCACGATGACCACCACGCTTTCTATGCCTTTTGTCTGTTCCAGACGGGCCAGCATCCGATCGGCCGAATCACGTGCCGCAACCGAAAGTAAGCCGTCGGGGTCACACACATAGCGACGGGCATCCTGCAAATGTACCATAGGCAGATTGTCTACCGTCCATACCGTAACGCTCTGCCCAACAGCCACACTCATGCCCAACAGCATAAGCGTCAGCAAAAACAATCGTTTGACATATTGTATCATAAAGAAAATGATGCCATTTATTCCAATAATGCAAAGGTAGCATAATGAGCGCGTTTCACCAAAAAGTTATGCCATAAATTCAATTTACAAGAGCCGGACATACAATATGCCGGCCCTGTTCTTACCTTTTCGGGGCTACACCTGTATTCACCTCATACCGAACAGCTCCGCCCCATTCCGGCCCAACCGGAACAAGCCGGCGGAAAGAAATTTTTTCTCCCGACATAATTTTAAATTCACGCCGACTTGTTATTTTTTCCGCCAGCTTTTGCCCGACTGGCAGAAACCAAGGAAAAAACGTATCCCGGCAATTTGCAACCAGGTTGCACAACTTTTATTATAATTTTGCAGACTGAAAAATGTATTAATTACTCTATATCACCTACACAACCTCTATGAACAAAAACATTCTTACAACAACCTTTCTGGGGTTGCTGCTCGTAGTTTCATGCCAACAGCACGACTCCCATACCGAAGAAGCTGAAGCACACGACCACGAAACAACAGCAAACGAAATTGTCATTTCACCAGCCCAAGCCAAGTCGGCCGGCATTGTAACTGAAACTGTCCGTCCCGGCAAATTCTGTGGTGTCATTCCTGCCGGTGGAAAAATATTGGAAGCGTCGGGTGCCGAAGCCACCATCGTAGCAACCGTACCCGGCATTGTCAAATTCCAGCGTCCCATTACTGAAGGTATGCCCATAAGCAATGGCAGCACCGTATTTACCATATCTTCACGTAAACTGCAGGATGACCCGGGGCAAAAAGCACGGATTGCCTATCTGACAGCCAAATCCGAATACGAACGGGCAGCCGGACTCGTAAAGGAAAGAATTATCACCCAATCCGAATTCAACACCCTCAAAGGCAACTACGAAACGGCCCGCATTGCCTACGAAGCCTATGCCGGAAACAAAGCCGGCGGAGTGGCCGTCAAATCGCCGCTGGGCGGATATGTAAAGACCTGTATGGTAAAGGAAGGCGACTACGTCAGTGTAGGACAACCCATGATGAGCGTCACTCAAACCCAAAAACTTTATCTGAGAGTCAATGTTCCGGAACGCTACTACTCAAGGCTAAGCACCATTACATCAGCAAAATTCAAAACGCCATACAGCAATACCCTTTACAACATAGGAAACATGAACGGCCGTCTTGTAGCCACCGGAAAATCGACCAACGAAGGCTCTTCCTACATTCCGGTAACCTTTGAGTTCAGCAACCGGGCCGACGTGATGCCGGGAGCCTTTGTCGAGACCTACCTGCTCACCACGCCTCGTCAGGATGTAATCAGTCTCCCGATTTCAGCTCTTACGGATGAAGAAGGCATCAACTTTGTATATGTGCAGAACGACGCATCCTGCTATGAACGCCGTGAAGTAGTAACAGGTGAAACCGACGGCGAACGGGTGGAAATAAAAAGCGGACTCAAAAACGGAGAGCGGGTCGTAACGCGTGGCGCCACACAAGTACGTCTGGCTTCGGCCAGCCGCAGCATTCCGTCGCATTCACACCAACACTAAAAAAACGGGAACATCATGCTGAATAAAATCATACATTTCTCGCTGCATAACCGCCTCCTCATTCTGGTGGCGGCGGTATTGCTCACCCTGGGTGGTATTTATGTAACCCGCCAGACTGAAGTCGACGTCTTTCCTGACTTGAACGCCCCGACAGTAGTTGTCATGACCGAAGCGGGCGGCATGGCTGCCGAAGAAGTGGAACAACTGGTTACGTTTCCCATAGAGACTGCAGTTAACGGTGCAACTCACGTGCGCCGCGTGCGCTCATCGTCTACTACGGGTTTTTCG
>OLZB01000119.1_pt1 | contig 66313 bp, 70 predicted proteins | sample 1673421 | NCBI WGS metagenome assembly OLZB01 (sample SAMEA103958111, study PRJEB25191) | human gut metagenome | biome: human-associated habitat [ENVO:00009003]; feature: intestine environment [ENVO:2100002]; material: feces | place: Germany | collected 2013/2015
GGCTGTCAAACTCGAAGCAGTCTCCGTCGATGGTAAAGGAGTCGCCGTCGATGTCGGTGTGGAAGTATTTGCCGTACACGTTCCATTCGCCCCGGCCGGTCTCGATGACTTTGCCGAGGCCCGCGTGCACGCCCCAGTACGTGCTGTCGCTGTCGAATCCGTAGCTGTTGCCGTTTCCGTCCTTCACGGCGTTCTCCATGGAAGCGGAGAGGGTGCCCGCGCGAACGCCCGCCTCGTAGTACCAGCCGTCGTCCCGTTTATACCGCAGGGCCGCGCCGCCGCCGTTGTAGAGGAGGTTTCCGTCGCCGCGGAACATTTCGTTGTTGAATTCGTTCCACGTGCGGTAATTGCCCGTGCCGTTCTCGTAGAAGACCCCCCACGAGAGGTCGCCGTCTCCTTTCCTATGAACGTTGCCGAGGCCAACGATTTCGCTCCATCCGTTGAGTTTCATATCGCCTGCCGCGTCGTAAGTGCTGCGGTTGCCGTAGACCGCCCCGAAGGTGCGCAGGCCGTATTTGTAGTCCGAGCCGAGCAGGTCGAGGCTGTCCGCGGCGATGTCCGCCCCCTGATTCAGGAAAGCTGCCGCGGCGGTGCGGTTCTCCGCGATGACCGTTGTCTGGGGATTGAGCCCTACACCTTTAATCTCCCCGACGAGATTATTCGTTTCTCCCTCCAGTTTCATTTCCAGTTCGCCCACGGTGGCAACTCCCTGCGAGAAGGAGTCGTCTTCCGTCACATTCACTTTATCCAGAGAAAGCCCCGTATCCCGATTACTCTGGATGAAGGTCATCTTGTCTCCGGCCTGTAAGGAGGTCCCGCCCTCCAGAACAAGATTGTCCACCTGAACCGAAGTATTCGTCAGCTCCCCGCCGGCTGCATCAGTAATGTTCAATACTACGCCGTCGTTATTCCATTTCAGATTCTGGAACTGGATGGCGTCAAAATTATGCAGACTTCTTACATTGCCGCTCCAACCGTCAAGGATCAACCGGTTGTTGGAATGAAAAAATTCATATGGTGCTCCATTTGGAAATTTATATGCCCATATATCCGCATGACTAACATCGGTTTCTCCTTTCAAAGTTAGGGAGCTATCCTCTATCTTATATGTTCCGAAAACACCGTATACATATGGATCCATATATCCCAATACAATCTGACTCGGATTCTCTTCGCTTCCTGCCTTAGTATTTCCATCCAGTATCACGCGAATATTTTTTAATTGAACATCGCTATTATTATATGCCAAAGTAGAAACGCCGGTTATATTTCCATTGATAGACGTATTCGTAATGTACATGCTGAGATTTGACGTATCAGTTCCTGCAGCATGAACCTCAATCCCTATGAGATTTTCAGAAATACTGGAATGAGATATTTTTATTTGATTATCTTTATTGCGTGGGACCTCGCTAGATTTTAATTCCTGAGAAATCATTGAAATGTCCGTAAATGTACTATCCGAGATGATTAAACGATTATTAGATATACCCGAGGAAAAGTCGTGCTGAGGGAAAGCAGTATACTTTCCCTGTCCGACATCTATATTACTCGGCACCGTTTTATTCTTATCAATAATGATCTCTTCCCCTTGTACATTTAGCGTCATGCCTCCAGTTAAAATCAAAGCCGCAAGCAGCGCCAACTTCCATTGTTTTTTCGTCATCCTAAAAACCTCCCGTAAATCGTTACGGGAGGAGGTGCGGAGAAGGTCTTCGACCCCCCCCGATTTATTTTGCCGCAGTAAAAACCGCAGCTCATCTGCCCTTTTTCTGCTTTTTCCAGTATAGCAGACCGATATCATGCGCACAAGTGACGGGAGTATGCATACCGCAGAAGACGCGGCGCTGCACTTTCGCGGGCATATGGGGCGAGCACACAGACCGGAAGCAGGGGCGCGCGGTGGGGGGATGCGCGCCCCTCCTTTAAACTTTCTTACCTGCTGCGCGGGAAAATTTGCGAGGCACGCGTGTCCACGCACAATGCATGAAACGTTTTGCCATGTGTGTGAATCCGCACCGCCTGATAAAGAAAGGTGAACATTAGGGATGTGCATTTGAAAAATTCACGACACAGACAAGCACTGGTGCAGCTCCCCGCCCGTTGGAATGGAGCCCGGCCCCGCAGGGGCAGGATTTGGCGGCCCGGAGCGCCCGGACGGAATGACTGTCTGAGCGAGCGCAGCGAGCGAGTTTCATTCCGTCAGCGGAGAGCCGCCAAATCTTAGGGCGGAATGACCGGGCGGCGGTTTCTTCCTTTGCGCACTTTCCATTCTTTTTCGGAAAAGAAGGAAAGTGCGCGACCTTGGAACTCATGCTCCTGAAATGGAAACAGTCGTATGTTTCGGACACGTACGGATTTGAGTTGTGGGTCCGCAAAATGGTAAGAAAAAAAACATTTCATCACAATGTGCGCCCGCATCCTCATGAAGAAAGTACACGAGGCTTCGGGATGTGGATCCGCACCGCACGGGAACTTCGTATTCTTGATAATGCGCCCCGCTCCCCCTTGCGGCACCGCGCCCGCCCCCGCGTTCCCTTTCCTCTCACAAAAAACAAAAAAGCGGCGAGCCCCGAAAAGACCCGCCGTTTTTTATTTTTTCTCTTCTTCGTCGATGCGTTCAATCCTGAACACATTGATGGTATCCACATCGGGACAGCAGAAGAGCGCCGTCCCTTTCGGCTGTCCGGGCTGGGGGATCTCCCCGCCGTAGCGGAGGATATCAATGTAGGGAAATGCCACATGCATCGCCATGGGACAGAGCCTGCCCCGCTCCGTGTCAAAATCCCAGCTGTCGCCCGGCCTGTGTCCCCGGTGGCAGGGACACGGCCCCTTCCTCTCCACCAGCGTGATCCGTATCTTCGGGCGTCTTCCCATCACCGCACCTCCTCCAGACAGGCTTCCAGGGGAATGCCCCGGAAGGTATCTCCGTTGTTCCGGTTCTTCTCAATGAGCGCCGCCACGGTATCCATCGCCGCCTGCACGGCGCTCTCCAGTTTCTCTCCGCCGAGGATATGGCCCAGCAGGACGGAAGAAAAGATATCCCCCGTGCCGGGGAAACGGACGGGGATCATAGAGAAGGGCAGGAAGAACCATTCTCCCCTCGCCGCGTCATACCCCGCCACGGCGTCCCGGCCCTCCACTTTCGCGCTCGTCACCACGACCGAGCCGGGCGTCACCGCGCGGAGCGCTTTGATGAGCGCTTTCATCTCTTCCCGGCTCAGGCCCTCCGCCCGGTACGGCACGCCCGCCAGAAGCGCCGCTTCCGTATAGTTCGGCACGATCAGATCGGCCCGGCCGACGAGACGGCGCATGTGCTCCACCGTCGATTCCGGCACGCCGTTGTAGAGACGGCCCTCGTCGCCCATGATAGGATCGGCGAAGATGAACGCGCCCCGCTCTTTCAGGCGTCCGCAGTACTCGGCGATGAGCGCCGACTGCGCTTCCGAGACGATGAAGCCCACCGCCGCGGCGTCGAAGGAGAATCCCAGCGCGTCCCACACGGCGATGGTCTCCCGCATGTACTCCGTCGTCTCCATGACGGCGAATTTCCCGTAGTCCAGCGTATTGGAAACGAGCGCCGTCGGCAGGCTGTACACGCGGTGACCGAGACGGGTCATCACGGGCATCATCGCCGCCAGCGCCACTTTGCCGTATCCCGGCAGATCATTGATAAGAAGCACGTCCTTTCCCATGGTATCTCCTTTCCCCTGTGCGAAAAAAGCCCGGATATCCGGGCTTCCCTTATACAGCGAAGAACCGCATGGCCGTGAGCGCCGCCGTCACGATGACGACCGCCGCGAATGCCGCGCCGTCCCTCGCCGTGTACATGAGCTGATGCATTTTCGTCCGGCCTTCGCCGCCGCGGTAGCACCGCGCTTCCATGGCCGTCGCCAGGTCGTCGGCGCGGCGGAACGCGGAGATGAAGAGCGGCACCAGGAGCGGCACCATGCTCTTGGCCCGCTGCCAGAGATTTCCCGTGGTGAAATCCGCGCCGCGGGAAGACTGGGCCTTCATGATGCGGTCCGTTTCTTCCAGGAGCGTCGGGATGAAGCGGAGCGCGATGGTCATCATCATGGCCAGCTCGTGCGCCGGCACGCCGATGCGGCGGAAGGGCATGAGGAGCGCCTCAATGCCGTCGGTAAGCACGATGGGGCTCGTAGTATAGGTGAGGAGCGAGGAAAAGGCGATGAGGTACACCAGGCGGAGCGTCATGAGCACGCCGTTCCGCAGGCCTTCTTCGCTGATGTAGAACCACCCCAGAGAAAATACAGGCGTCCCCGGCGTGGTGAGCACGTGGATGAGGAGCGTGAAGATGAGGATGATCCACAGGGGCTTCACCGCTTTGACCACCATCTTCAGGGGCACGCCGGACACGGCGATGGAGAGGCCGATGAAGGCCGTCACGAGAAGGTACGACCAGAGGGAGCCCGCCAGGAAAATGGCGACGATGAAGGTCATGGTGCAGAGGATCTTCGCGCGCGGATCCATCCGGTGCAGGAAGGAGTCGCCCGGATAGTACTGTCCGAGGGTGATGTCTGTCAGCATGCGGCTCCCCCCTTTCTCTTTTTCTTCGTCCCGCTGAGCGTCTTATAGAGCGCCTCCGCCGCTTCTTCCGATTCGGTCGCTCTTTCCGGCACGGGGATGCCCCGTTCTTTCAGGTAGAGCAGGGTCTTCGTAAGCGGAGGCACGTCCGCGCCCGCCGCGGTCAGTTCTTCCCTGTGGTGCAGGAAGATGTCCATGGGATCGCCGTCGAGCACGCACCGGCCGTGATCCATCACGAGGAGCCGCGTGGCGAGCTTAGCGATATCGTCCATATTATGGGATACGAGGATGACGGAGAACGCCCCGTCTTCATACCACTGCCGGATCTGGCTGAAGATCTCCCGCCGCCCGATGGGATCAAGCCCCGCCGACGGTTCGTCGAGGATGAGGAAATCCGGCTTCATGGCGAGCACCCCGGCGATGGCGACGCGCCGCATCTGGCCGCCGGAGAGGCGGAAAGGCGAGCGCTGCGCGTAGGTATCGTAATCGAGGCCGACGAAGCGCATCGCTTCTTTCACCCGCGCCGCCGTGGTCTCTTCATCGCAGCCCAGATTCCGGGGACCGAAGGCGATATCCTTCTCGATGGTTTCTTCGAAGAGCTGCTGTTCCGGATATTGGAAGACCATGCCCACGGTGTGGCGCTTCGCCAGCGCCTCCTTCGTCTTCCCCGCGAGATCCACGCCGTCCACGAGGACACGGCCCTTCGTCGGATGGATGAGCCCGTTCAGGTGCTGGATCAGCGTGGATTTCCCGCTGCCTGTGTGGCCGATGATGCCCACAAATTCTCCTTTTTCGATGGTGAGATCCACATTTTCAAGGGCGGTCTTTTCATAGGGCGTCCCGCCGCCGTAGGTATAGGTTATATTTTCGACACGAATGGACATAATGCGTCTCCCAGTTCTTCATCGGTCATGCAGTCCTCCCGGACGGCAAGCCCCTTCTTATGGAGCAGATGCGCCAGCTCGGCGGGCACAGGCACATCCAGCCCGATGGCGCGGAGCTTCTCCGGCTGCGAGAAGATCTCCCGCGGCGTCCCGTCCATGACGAGGCGGCCTTTATGGATGACCAGCACCCGGTCCGCCGTGACGGCTTCTTCCATGAAATGCGTGATGAGCACCACGGAAATGCCTTCCTTTTCATTCAGCTCATGCACCGTGTCCATGACTTCCTTCCGGCCCTGCGGGTCGAGCATGGCCGTCGGCTCATCGAGGATGATGCAGTCCGGCTTCATGGCCAGCACCCCGGCGATGGCGATGCGCTGTTTCTGCCCGCCGGAGAGCATGGCCGGGGAATGATGGCGGTACTGCGTCATGCCCACCTTGGCGAGCGCCTCGTCCACGCGGCAGAGGATCTCCTCCCGGGGCACGCCGATATTCTCCGGGCCGAAGGCCACTTCTTCTTCTACGACGGCGGCAACGAGCTGGTTGTCCGGATTCTGGAAGACCATGCCCACCTTCTGGCGGATGGGCCAGATATTGTCCATATCATTTACGGACATGCCCTCCACGAGGATATCCCCTTCCGTGGGGAGAATGAGCGCATTCAGATGGCGGGCGAGCGTCGATTTCCCGCTGCCGTTCGTGCCGATGACGGCGGTAAATTCGCCTTTCCGTATCTTGCAGGATACGTCGCAGAGCGCCGTGAATTTCTCCCCCTCTTCCGTCTCGTAGGAATGGGTGAGATGACGGACGTCAAACATTACTGGATCCATAAATTCCTTTCTTCGGGATGTACCGGACGAGCCTGGTGCTCCCCTGCCGAAGCGGCAGAAAACGCGCCCCTGTATGAAAAAGGGGCATTCTTGCGCCTTATTATACCATGAATGGCCGGATTGAGAAGGCTCCTTTTACGTTCCCAGCTTCCGCCGGAGAAAGTCCCTGATCTCTTCCCGCGCTTCTTCCGCTTTCTCTCCGTCCGTGACGATGGGGAAATCATGAGGCATTTCCGGATAGACGGAGAGCGTCACCGCCGCGCCGTCTTCCGACGCCTCCGCGGCAAGCGTCAGGCTGTCCGAAAGGAGCATGTCCCGGCTGCCCGTCTGGATCAGCATGGGCGGGAGCCCGGAGAGATCGGCATAGGCCGGAGAGAGGCGGGGATCTCGGAGATCACGGCCCGCCGCGTAGGAAGGGCGCGCCACTTCCGCCTGCATGTCCGGAAGCGCGGCGAGCGTGGCGTCCCTCTCCGCGTTATACCGGCGCGACGGCCCGCCGCTGTCCATCGCCGTCCACGGGGAAATGAGCACCAGCGCCGCAGGCTGCGGCTTTCCTTCCTCTTTCAGCCGCAGCGCCAGAGCGAGCGCCAGATTGCCTCCTGCCGAATCGCCGATGACGATCACATTTCCCGGCTTCTCTCCGCGGCGGAGCATCTCCTCATAGACCCGCTCCGCGTCGTCCAGCGCCGCCGGATACACATGCTCCGGCGCCGTGCGGTAGTCCGGCGTGTACACCCGCTTCGCCTCGGCGAGCGCCGCGTAATCATCGGCAAGGCCCCGGTAAAAATCATTGAGCCCCGCCGTATAGCCGCCGCCGTGCAGATGGAGCACCGCCCGCTCTTTTCCCGACGGAGCGGTGTAGACCTCCGCCGCGCCCCGTCCGCAAATGCCGCACGCCGCTTCCCCGCAGACCGCCGTCTCCGCGGAAACCGCGGCCGCAGGCTGCGGAGGCGCCAGAAACAGCGCCGCCGCGAGACACAGCCCCGCCATCCATGTTTTCTTCCTCATCTCTATCGCTCCTTTCCGAATTCGCGCCCAGTATAGCACGAAAAGCGGAAGCAGGAGAAGTCCGGCTCATGAAAAAAGGACGCCCAGAGACGTCCTTCCCGAAAAATTCACAGGCCCGCGCGGAAAATTCCGCCATCCGTTCCTGACAAGGCCCCTTTTATGAAACGCTCTCCTGTTCTCCGAAATTCCCTGTCAGGCCTCCTCTCCGCCGCTCATGCGGCTTTCCACAAAATCCCGGATCTGCCGGAAAGAATCGACGCTTTCCTGCAGCTCCGGCAGCACCAGCGCGAAATCATGGGGCATGCCCTGATAGACCGAGACCGTCACCGGCACATCGCAGTCCGCCGCCCGTTCCGCCAGAGCCAGACTCTCGTCGAGGAAGAGCTCATGGCCGCCGGTCTGAATCAGCATGGGCGGCAGGCCCGCGAGATCCGCATAGAGCGGGGAGAGACGGGGATCTTTCACATCCAGCGCCCCGCCGTAGGACGGCGAGACGACGCTGCCGTAGATCGGCGACAGCGCGAGCACCGGGTCGACGGGGATATTCTCGCTGCGTGACGGCAGATCATTGGCCAGCGTGGCCCACGGAGAGATCAGAATCAGAGCGCCCGGCTGAGGTTTTCCTTCCTTTTTCAGGCGGAGCGCCAGGGCGAGCGCCAGATTGCCGCCTGCCGAATCGCCGATGACGATCACATTTTCCGGCTTCGTCCCGTCTGCCAGAATATCCTGATACACCGCTTCCACGTCGTCCAGCGCCGCCGGATAGGTATGCTCCGGCGCGACGCGGTAATCCGCCAGGATCACCTGCGAAGCATCCGCCAGCACGGCCTGGCGCACGGCGAGCATCCGGTGCCCATCGGTGAGCGGCGCCACATAGCCGCCGCCGTGGAGCTGGAGCACCACCCGTCCCTTCTTTCCGTCAGGATTCACAAGCCGCTCCGCCGCGGCACCGTTCACGGAATACCGCTCCCACGTCCAGCCGTCGGGCTGAGCAAAAGCCGCCGGTCTCGGCCCTCCTTCCCGCGGATGGAAAAAGGCTTCCATTTTTTCATTCATATAGGTCTGCCGGGTCTGCATGTCCATCCGGATGCCCGCCGAGGGAAGCGTCCATGCCTCCGCCGCCGAGACCGGCAGGACGGCGGAAGGGGCCCACGCGAGACCCGCCGCCAGCAAGGCCGCCATGACTTTCCTCTTAATTTTTCTTCTCTCCTGTCCCTCTTTGCGGCCCCATGCAGGCCGGGATCTGTTTTCACATCCGCCGTCTCCGTCATTATGCCGTTCCCCTTCCGGCACTGCCGCTTTTATTCTTCGTTCTTTCATTGAGCTCCTTCCTTTCTCCTTTTTGCATTCCTTAACTGACATTCTGTCAATTTCAGAATATCATTAGAGCCGACTTCAATGTCAATGGGGGAAAGAGAAACGGTCAGGACTGCCGCTCTTTTTCCGCTCTCGCTCCGGCCATTCTCCGGGCTTTCCTCCGGCGGAAAAAGCAGTGGAGGCACAGATCGCGGAACTGCAGCGCTCCCTCGCCGTGATCGATCATAAGTGCCGCTGCTGCCGGGAAGCAGACGCTCTACGCGGAAAAATTCCGCCACATGGCGTCGCAAAAATAAATACAAAAAGAAAATCCTGCGTTCCTCAGCGGACGCAGGTCTTTTTTCAAAAGGGCGCAAAAAAACCGGATGATCTCATCCGGTCATTTTTATTGGTGGAGATAAGCGGGATCGAACCGCTGACCTTCTGAATGCCATTCAGACGCTCTCCCAGCTGAGCTATACCCCCGTGGAATATTTACAGAATACCAGAATCCGCGCGTTCTGTCAAACCGCTCAGATCCAGCCGAAGCGGCGGCACGCTTTCCAGATGCCGTCTTCATCGGCGCGGGCGGTGACGTATTTCGCCCTTTCCTTGAGCGCCGGTTTCGCATTCCCCATGGCGATGCTCATCCATTCGGGGCGGAACATGGAGCGGTCGTTCATGCCGTCGCCGAAGACCACGATCTGGTCGTCATGAAGGCCGAATTTGTCCATCACGTAGCGGATGCCTTTTTCTTTCGCCGTCGGCTCGAGGAGGAGCGTATCCATGGTGAGCCACACGTGGGGCAGACCGCAGAGGTCAATCTCCTTTTCTTTCCCGTACTCGCAGGCGATGAATATCTTGTGGATGGTCTCCGCATCGCGCCAGTCGAAGGCCGGATCGATTCTGGTCTCGTAATACCGGTCCTTCACCGCTTCCAGGTAGCGGGGCGTCTTCGTGATGCGGAGCCGCCGGTTGTACACCGCCGCCGCCCAGGGATGGGCTTCTTCATCGACGGTCTCAAAAAATTCCGCGCACCGGTCGAGGGGCAGCCCGTTGTGGTACTGGATCCCGCCGTCGATGGTGACGCACTCCCCGCCGTCGGACACCGCCGAGGAGAGTCCCAGCGACTGCGCCACGGCAAAGGCATCCGCCTGGATGCGCCCCGTGGCGAGGGCGACGAAATGCCCGTTCTTCTGCAGAAGGCGGAGCGCTTCCCGGGTGCTCTCCGGCACATCCTGCGTGAGCGGCTGGGTGAGCGTGCCGTCTATATCAAAAAAGAAATAACGTTTCACAGGCGTCTCCTTTCATTTCAAACCGTTTTTATCTTACTGGAAAAGCGGCGCGCCGCGCAAGGGCGGAAGGAAAGATTCCACGCAAAAAGCCGCCCCTGTCAGAGCGGCTCTTCTGTCAGATGAAATTTCTCACCAGCGTCATCATGTCCGCGATGGTGCGGGGCTCCGCGGCATGGGCGGAGTAGGCGTATCCGTCCCGGCTCCAGGTCGCGAGGCTCATGCGGTTGCCGCTGCCTCTCATGCGCACATTGACGCCGTCTACGCGGATGGTCTTCACCGTTTTGTAGGCGCTGTAGTCCCCGCTGATGTCGCCGGAGCCCTTCCCTTTGCGCAGGCGGAGCGCCTCTTCTCCGTTTTCCCTGTAAATGATCTCCATCATGTCGCCGGGGATCGCCCGGTACACGATATCGTCATAGGGCTCATCGGGAAGCGCCGCGTCAAAGCCCGCGCCCGCTTCGGCTTCTTCCAGGGATGCGTAATCCGTGAAGGGATTGGCCGCTGCCGTCTCCGCCGCCGGAACTTCTTCCGTCTCTGCCGCCGTTTCCTCCGGAACCGTGTTTTCCGCAGCCGGTCCCTCCGCCGGGGCTTCCGTTTCGGGGGCCGGAGCTTCCGCTTCGGGAGCCGCCGCCTCAGGAGCGGGCGCTTCCGCCGGAGCCGTTTCCCCGCTCCGGCCTACCTGTGTCCAGCCTTCCGCGCGGAGCGACTCTCCTTCGCCCACGAGCGGCACGAAGAGTTCCGCCGGGGCATAGGTCACGCCGCCCGCCATGTAGGGCGCCGCGTGAAGCGCCACCGTCTCTTCTTCCGTTTTTCCGTCCGCGCCGGTGCGGGTCACGGAGACCGCCGCTTCTCCGATGGTAACGGACGCCTTCACGCCGTCTTTTTCAAGGACCGTCGTCCCGTTATCCCAGGTCACCGTGTAGCCGAGCGCTTCCGCCGCCGTGCGGAGCGGGAGCATCAGGCCGCCTTCGACGGCGATCGCTTCGCCGCCGTTCACCCGAAGCGTATAGGCATTCTCCGCGCCTGCCGCGGCGGGAACCGCCAGTACCGCTGCCAGAAGCAGCGCTGTCATCGTTCTTTTCATCATGATCTCCTTTCCGCCCTTCCGGGCGATGCCGTTTTTTGTATCATAGCCTCCCCCGGCCCGCGCCGCAAGGGCAAAAGAAAAAGGAAACGACAGTCCGCCGTTTCCATGCGGGGCATCACCCCAAAAGAGAATGAGAGAATCTGTGCGTCGGGCTTTCCCTGTGCCCCGGCGCGCATAAAAGAGAGAAAATGGGGGAAGAAAAACTTCCTGTATGGAAATCCCCTGCGGGGATATGAAAGCATGCTCTGGAAAGAACCGGTCTTTCCATGAGTTCGAGCATGGAGAATGGTGTTTCCCTTGCACCATCCTCCGGGCATTCCTGCCTGAGGTTCCTCAACAACAGGCAGGAGGCATATTTTAAATCAATTAAAATAAATCACTGAAAAAGCCTGCACCGGGATGCAGGCTCATCGAAATCATTACGATATGCCACCATCCCCATCGCTCGTAGGTCTGCGGTGTATCCGACAGGCAGTTCTCCTGACTCTGCTTCTCCGCATCTCCTGCCTTCCCGATCGCTCAGTGGCGCATTGGGAGACGCTCCGCATTACAGTGGCGGGACCGTGCCGGCCTTTCACCGGTCTTCCCTATTAAGCCCTCGCGGGCACCTGTTCCTTATTTAATTATGCATTAATTGTAGCATTCCCGCCGTTCTCTGTCAATGCGGGAAAGAAAAAAGCCGGCGTCTGTGTCCGCCGGTCTTTTCATCATTTCCTTATTTTTTCCATGACAGCTCCCATGTGCGGGACTTTATCAGGCTGTCTGCCAGCGCCCCTATCGTCTGCCCATTCAGCAGGGCCGGGCAGAACGCCGCCAGCTCTTCCGCCGTACGAAGCGCCTTTTCTTTTGCCGCCGGTGCGGGAAGGCGGAAAGTCAGCCCGTCCGCGGTCAGCGCCGCCGGGACGGCTCCGCAGGTCTCCGACCAGCGCGCGGCGGCTGCCATGAGAGAAGCCGTATCCGGCGCGCCCCGCCAGCCGCCGTAAGGGAAGCTGGCGAAGATCTCCTCTGCCTTTTCCGCGGGGATCCTGGCGAAGATCACCGGCTTCGTCGCCCCGTCCCGGAAGAGGCAGGGCCAGCCGTTCACCGCCCGGCCTCCGCCGCTCTTTCCGCTGCCGCCGAAAAGCCGGGAAAAGAAGGAACGCTTCGGGAAGAGCGCCTCCGGCCGCGGGCGTTTCGCCGCAAGGAGCGACGCCGTGCAGGCTTCCCGTCCGCCCGCCGCCTCCCAGGCGCCGCGGATGTGGGCGAGGAGCGCCTCGTCCGCCTCGATGAATACAGGAAAAGTCCCTTCTTCCAACCCGATGCGCCGGGCGTATCCCCAGGCGGCAGTGAGCCGGTCGCTGTCCGCCATGGGCGGGAAGTACTGTGTCCGGCAGCCGAGGAGCGCCATAAATGTTTCCGCAAAATCCGGCGGCGCGGACTCATCTTCCGGCGGGACATACGGGCCGGGACGGAAATGCCCGTCCTCACCGAGCGCCAGGTACGACCCGGCCGGCGCGCCGAGGATCTCCACCAGTTCCGGGCAGAGCTCGAGCGCTTCGGCCATGGTCATTTCCACGCCCCAGTCCCGCGAGCCGTACCCGCGGGACACGCCCGTAAAGAGCCGCCAGCCGCTGTCTTTCCCATGAGGCCGCTCCCGTCGGATGAACCGAACCGGCGCGCCCGCCGCCGTTTCCTTTGCCGCAAGACAGGTCATCTTTTCCCAGGATATTTCCGGCCCGGTTCCGCTGTCTTCCGGCAGGTCTCCCCGCTGCCCGTCCCGGATCTTCTGCCACGCCGCCCACCGCCGGTCGATAACGGCTTTCATCTCTCGGTAGTACGTCTCATCATAGGGAAGAAAGAGATACGCCTCGTCATCAAAGCGTTTCGAGCGGTAGTCCTCTCCGCCGAAATACGCGAGGGCATAGTCGTCAATATCAGAAGGATAATAGGGAGCCCGCCCCCATTCATAGTAGTACCGGGAAAAATCCTGTCCCTCCTGATTGAAGCAGGACCGCCGCAGCACGCCGCCCAGTTTATCCCGGATAAATTCCCGAAGCGCCGCCTTTTCCGGTGACTGACGCACGGTTTCCGTCACGGCGGCGTATGTCTTCTCAAGATCCCCGCTCATGAGACTTTTCTCGATGCACCACCGGAGATAGACCGCCTGATGGCTGTACGCCGCGATATCTCCCACGGCGAGATGCTTTTCCCTGATGGCGCGGACGCGCCAGTCCGCCTCGTCGAGGATATCTTCCCGCGCCGCGTCGTAGGCCATGCGGTGCTGGAGCGGATGCCAGCGGTGCGGGTCGACGACGAAGCTCACGTGCTCCATCGCGTCCAGCAGCTTTTCCGCGCCATGGTTCTGCTTGTAGGCGATCTCCTCCGGGTAGAGCGGGATGAGCTGGTAAAAATTGATCTCCTCTCCGCCGGGGCGGCGGCATACGAAGCCCTCTTCTTCCACCTGCTGCGGCATGATAAGGAGCATGCCTGACAGATCGGTATCCGCCGCGAGGGGACCTCCGCAGTCGATGGTGTGCCCCCAGCCGAGCCAGGCCCCTTTCCTCACACCCACGCGGGCCGTGGATTTCAGCTGCCTGATCGGCCAGTACCACTCATCCCCGTCATCATTGATCTTCCAGTCTCCCGGCACCGCGATGACCAGCTCCGCCCTTTCGAGGCGGTATTCCGCCAGCTCCGGCGGCACGTCCATGCGGTGCGCGCCGAGGCCGACCGTCACGACAGTATAATAATCCTTGTCATCATGCGGCGGGATGACCGCCAGATCGAGACGCACGCCGATGGAAATGGCCTCCCGCCACACCGTCTCTATGGGGCCGAAATACGCGGCGATATGCGCTTCCGCCGCTTCCCGCTCCTCCTGCGTGTACACTTCGGCGAAAGGCCTGCCGTAATCCGCCTCGATGACGGCGGCCAGCTCTTCCGCCCGGCGGCTGCCGCCGATCATCAGCGCCCGCTCCGCGCAGAACCAGGCATTTTCCAGCGCGTCGTCCCGGTCTTCCGCCTGCCCGGACAAAGCGAAGCCGCGCCATGCCTCCGCGAGGCGGCATTGGAAATCCGCGTCCTCTCCCTGCTCCGGGAAAAGCCCTTCCAGCGCGCGGATCGCCTTCTGCCATTCCCCCAGTCCCGCGTAGGCCGCGGCCAAGCGGGCTGTAAAAGCGCTGCTCCTGTCCTGCGGCGGCAGGTACAGCACGGCCTCCGCCATGGCCCGGTACTTTCCTTCCCGCTCCCACGCGTCGAGCTGCTCCAGCAGCGCCTGCTCATTCCGGCTGTCCATGATCTCCCACCTCTCTCCTCTGTCAGCGGAAAATTCCCGCCCTGTTTCCAAAGACTCCGTTTTCTCCATTGTAGCAAAATTTCCACACGCCGCGCGGTCTGCCCTTCGTATTTCTTTTCATTCCTTCCTTTTCCCAAAAGCGGACAGCAAAAAAGCGGCGCCGAAGCGCCGCCTCTTATCTGTTTTCTGCCTGTTCCCGAAAATCGCCTGCCCGGACATAGCCGCTGTCCGTCAGGACGCCTGCCGCGCCCTTCTGCTGCAGCGCCGCTGCCGCCGCCGCTTTCAGAAACGCCTCTTTCCTCTCCGGCTTCGCGCCGCCGATGACGGTCACATCGATGCGCGCCCGGTGCGCGGGCAGCGGACAGTCTGCCTCCGCCTGGCCCTCGCTGAAGCACAGCACGGCCGTCGCCGCTTCCTGCGCGCCCATCACCGCGTCGCTCCCGTCCGCTTCCGCCCGGAATCCCTCCGCCGCGAGCGCCTGAACGAGGGCCTCCTGATCCCACGCGGCCTCTCTCAGCAGCACCGCCGCATGGCAGAGGCCGGAAGTGTCCGCCGTATTCCGCCGCTCCGCTTCCGGGAAAGCGTCAAAAAATTCGTCGCCCCGATCCGGCGCGTACCGCAGGCTCACGCTGTAATCCAGCCCGATGAGGACAGCCTCCAGCAGCCCTTCCACGCCGCTGGCCCGCGTCTTTGTAAGCCACCGGCTGCTTTCCAGCCCCTCTTTCAGCCGCCGGAGCCAGCCAGGATTCAGCTTCGACAAGCCCGCCCGGTTCATCTGGAAGACCACCTGCACGGCGTGCCCGCTCATATCGAAGGTGAAGCGGCAGTAGCCCTCTTCCTTCCAGTCCTTCATGACCGGCCCGAAAAGCGATTGAAATTCCCGGAAATTTTCCTCATTCACCGTGATGCAGGAAATCGAGCGGAGCTTTTCGTCCGCCGATTCGTCCAGCCCTTCCTGGAGCTTCTTATCGCATTCCGGATCGATCCAGTGATATTCCATCTCCTCGATGGACGCCCCGCGGAGGATCTCCTCCCGGAGCACCGTAAATTCGTGGTCGCCCGGCTCAAGGAAAAGCCCCCGCTCCACGGCGGCAAGCGCTCCTTCCTTATCGCCGAAGCAGCTCCGCAGCTTAGCCGCCTGCAGCCAGATCCACGGATAGTCCGGCTCTTCCTTCGTCCCCTGCTCGGCATACTTCCGCGCTTCCTCCAGACGCCCGCAGTACATGAGCGCCACCGAATAGCGGTAATACCACGTGCCGCACCCCGCGGCCCGCGCCTCCGAAGCGGGCATCCACTGCGCCGCCCGGTAATACCATTCGTAACTGTCCAGATTGGCGCAGGCATAAGCGTACCACAGAGCGATCTCCAAGTCGCTCCGCGCCTCCTCTGCCGTGAAGCGGCCCCGGCGGACGCCATCTTCCATAAAATGCTGAAGATACTGGAACATCGCCATGAAATACCCTGCCGTCTCCCCGGTGAATCCTTGCAGCTCTTCTCTTTCCTTCTCTCCGAGAAGCTCCCTGCCCGAAGAAGAAGGCTGAGGCATCTCCGTTTTCAGGAGCCACGCTGTCCCGATGCGCCGGCGGAACGTATGGAAATAGCCCTGTCGGAATCCTTTCTCCTTGAAAAACGCTTCTGCCGCTTCCATGACAGGCTTCAGATCCCACGCGAGGATATCGAGATATCCCGTATACAGTCCGTCCGCTTCCCCGATAAAGGCCACCGCCGTTTCCCCGGCTTTTTCCGCCAGATGTCGTTTCAGCTCCTCCCGGAAACGGGCCGATGCGCCGTCCCTGTCTTCCTCGGCAAATTCATCAAGCCGCCACGCGAAAAAGCCCGGCGCGATGCCGTCCCGCCTTGCCGCGTCGTCCGGCCCGTCATTGGTCTCAAAATAGCCCCGCAGCAGCTCCGAGCAGGCCGTGCGGCCCCGCACTGTATCGATGCGCCAGTCCGCCTCCCTGTCCCGGATGGGCCGAAATGGATACGCCTCCTCCGCTGGCAGCGCTTCCGCTGTGATGTCCCACCGCTCCCGGAGCGGCGAAGGCGCGCGGGAAGCCAGGTACGCCGCGCTGAACGCCGCGGCTCCGCTTCCCCCATGAAAACAGATCACGCCCCGTCCGTCCCGGAATGCCAGTGAAAAAGCCGCATGAATCTCCGCCTCCGCCAGAAGCCGGGAAACAGCATCCCGCCCCGCGCCTTCCCCGCTTTCGGCGAGCGCATCCCAAATGCTTTCCTCCCTTTCCGTGAAGGCTTCCCAAAACGCTTCCGCGCGATTCCGGAAATTATTCCGAAAGAACGGACACACCAAATGGTCCTCGCAGGCCCGGATAAAACGGACCGTATCCTCATCTCCGGGGCGGGCTTTCAGAGCCTCCTGAAAATACCGCATCGCCTCTCCTTCCCTGCCGAGATAGTACAGCGCGTATCCCGTGCGGAAATTCCAGCGGTAATCCCCTTTCAGCTCCGCTTCATGCGGCGCGAGCAGCGCCAGCGCCTTTTCAAACAGCGCCTGATCCTCCGGCCCGGCCAGATTGTTATAGGCCCGCGCCAGCTCGCTTTCCAGCTCCGGCGTCCGCTCCGTTTTCGGGATCGCCTCGATCATTTCCACAATTTTCCAGTATTCGTCCTGTTCCGTCCATATCTGGCACTGATTGAGCGGTGTCATGGCGCATTCCTCCTATGTATTTCTGCAAAGCCCGCCTCTTCGGCAGTCCCTGTATCGCAAGACATGTATTTTCTTCAGTATATCACAGGGACAATCCATGCCCGCAGCGCGCCGCCGCGCATCACCTGAAGAAAAGATCCGTCTCCGAATATTCCCTGTCTTTGGCTTTCCATCTCTCTTCAAACCCGCCCCCGCTTTCCCGCACAGCCGTGTTTCTTGCTGAAAACGGGCACAAAAAAAGCAGTGCAGAAGCACTGCCTTTTCTGTAAAAATTAACCAACAACGAACAGCTGGTCGCCGCCCTGTACGGACTGACCCATGGTTACAGCGATGGACTTGATCGTGCCAGCGCACGGAGCCATGATCGGGTTGCCCATCTTCATAGCTTCCAGAACCATTACTTCGTCGCCTTCCTTAACAGCGTCGCCAACCTTCTTGGAGATGGTGGTGATCTTGCCAGGCATCGGGGAGTCAACAGCGGTTTCGCCAGCTGCAACCGGAGCTGCTGCTGCCGGAGCCGGAGCCGGTGCTGCCGCCGGAGCCGGAGCCGGAGCCGGAGCCGGAGCCGGAGCCGGTGCTGCTGCCGGAGCCGGTGCTGCTGCCGGAGCTGCTACTGCTGCGCCTTCGTTAACTTCTACATTGTAAGCTACACCATTAACCGTTACAGTAAATTTTCTCATTGTCTTTCCTCCTAAGATTTATATTTCTGACCGTCAGATCAGAAGTTCTGCTGCGCACCAGCAATGCGCGCCGCAGTAGTCCAACCATTGTTCTTCTGAGCAAGGCGAATGGAAGCTACTTCGCCGCCTTCCATGCAGGCGATAGCTGCAGCAATAGCTGCAACAACTGCGCCATTGTCAGCAGCCGGAGCCGCTGCAGGAGCTGCAGCCGGAGCCGGAGCCGCTGCACGAGCAGGAGCAGCTGCTGCGGCAGAAGTGGATCCACCTTCGGCAGGAGCGACAGCGGAACGCAGGTTCATCAACATTACGAGGCAAACTACTGCAACAATGGCGGTAAAGCCGGTAATGTAAACTAAGATATCCATCTGTCCCCATCCTTTCTAAATAATGTTGTATTCAAGCGGCCTTGATATTACAGCGGAATATTGTCGTGTTTCTTGGCCGGATGAAGTTCTCTCTTGCTTGCGAGCATAGACAGAGCATTGATGATATACGGACGGGAATCCTTCGGTTCGATGACCGCATCAACATAGCCGCGTTCAGCTGCTTTGTAAGGAGTAGCGAATTCTTCAACATATTCTTCAGTACGTTTATCCTTTTCGGGATCTTTCTTGAAGATGATGTTGGCAGCACCCGCCGGGCCCATAACAGCGATTTCTGCGGTCGGCCATGCGAATACCTGGTCAGCGCCCTGTTCACGGGAGCACATAGCGATGTAGGAACCGCCGTATGCTTTACGAACGATCAGGGTGACTTTCGGAACGGTTGCTTCGCAGTATGCGAACAGCATCTTAGCGCCGTGACGGATGACGCCTGCGTATTCCTGCTGTTTGCCGGGCAGGAAGCCAGGAACGTCGACGATGTTCAGCAGCGGGATGTTGAAGCAGTCGCAGAAGCGAATGAAGCGTGCAGCTTTATCGGAAGCATTGTAGTCGAGGCAGCCTGCCATGAAGGACGGCTGGTTCGCAATGATGCCGACGGTCTGGCCATCCATACGAGCGAAGCAGGTAATGATGTTCTTAGCCCAGTCCTTAGCTACATCATAGTATTCACCATTGTCGACAACGGATTTGATGATCTTGTACATATCGTACGGAGCATTCGGGTTGTCAGGCATAAGAGTGTTCAGAGATCCATCCGTACGGGTCGGATCATCGGTGGTCTCTACGACCGGAGCATCTTCCATGTTGTTGCTCGGCAGGAAGCTCAGGAGGTAACGGATCTGCTTAATGCAGTCTTCGTCATTCGGTGCCTGGAACTGAGCAACGCCGGAAACGGTGTTGTGGGTCTTTGCGCCGCCGAGAGCTTCAGCAGTGATGACTTCGCCGGTGACAGATTTAACGACTGCCGGGCCGGTGAGGAACATCTGGCTGGTGCCGTTGACCATGTAAATGAAGTCGGTCAGAGCCGGGGAATATACCGCGCCGCCTGCGGACGGTCCCATGATCGCGGAGATCTGCGGGATAACGCCGGAAGAAATGACGTTGTTCCAGAAGATCTTGCCGTAGCCGGACAGTGCGTCTACAGCTTCCTGAATACGAGCTCCGCCGGAGTCGTTCAGGCCTACGCACGGAGCGCCGACTTTCAGAGCCAGTTCCTGTACGTGAACGATCTTTGCAGCATGCATTTCGCCGAGGGAGCCGCCTTCAACGGTGAAGTCCTGAGCGAATGCAAATACGAGTCTGCCGTCAACGGTGCCGTAGCCGGTGACTACGCCTTCGCCCGGGAGATCTTTCTTTTCCTGGCCGAAGTTGTGGCAGCGGGATTTAACAAATGCATCAACTTCTACAAAAGAGCCTTTGTCGAAGAGGAGATCGAGTCTTTCACGCGCGGTCAGCTTGCCTTTTTCATGCTGCTTTTCAACGCGTTTTTCCCCGCCCATAGCCTCTACGTGCGCGAGGTTCTTGTGAAGAAGTTCAATTCTTGCTTCAACAGAATACATTCTTACACCTCCAAAAAATTGGTATCCCCATTGGGGGAAGCGCCGAGCCGGAAAGCCCGGCGCTGAACTTCTAAATCATCTTGAGAAAGAACGAATTAGAAGGACGGGCCTCCCTGACGTTCGGTCAGTTCGATGAGAACGCCGGTTGCTTTCGGGTGCAGGAAAGCAATGTGGCAGCCGCCGGCACCTACGCGCCAATGTTTGTCGATCAGTGCTACGCCCTTTTCCTGGAGTTCGGTCAGAGCTGCGGTGATGTCGTCTACGCGGAGAGCGACATGCTGATAGCCGTCATGGCCGCCGTTCTTAGCGATGAAGCGAGCGATCGGGCCGTCTTCCGTGGTGGATCCCAGGAATTCCAGTTCGCATGCTTCCGTCTGAGCGGACGGTTTGAAGAAGCTGGTCGTTACGTGCTGATCTTCGACAGTTTCGTCTGCCATGGTCGGATCAAGGCCAAGAACTTCTTTCATCATTTTCTTCTTGCCTTCGAGATCGCTTACTGCGATGCCGACATGATCTACGCACAAAACTTTAAATGCCATAATAATTCCTCCTTTGAAATTATTTGAATATATCTCCCACGATGGAATCTACGACTGTGTAGGGATCTGTCTCCCGTTCATAGACGCGTTCCACGTAGTCGGCAAATTTGCCCGACGCCGTAATTTCTTCCATTACGTGGCGGGAAATACGATCATGAATCATCTCGCTCATCTCGCTCTTGACGCGTTCGCGGCGTCTTTCTTCGAGAAGACCGGATTCTTCAAGATACTTGCGATGTTCATTCAGGCCGTTGACGACGTCTTCGATGCCCTTGCCTTCATTGGCGATGGTTCTCGCGATCGGAGGTCTCCAATCCTGAGCTTCGCCGAGATCGAGCATCATCTCAATTTCTACATTGAGACGATCGGCACCGTCGCGGTCGCATTTGTTGATGGCGTATACGTCGCCGATCTCCAGAATGCCCGCTTTGATCGCCTGGATGTCGTCGCCTAGTCCAGGTACGAGCACAATCAGTGTCGTATCCGCATTTTTAACAATATCAACTTCAGACTGACCGACGCCTACGGTTTCAATGAGGATGACATCCAGTCCCCAGGCATCCATCAATTTGACTGCATCAGCTGTCTTTCTGGACAAACCTCCCAGACTGCCGCGCGTACCCATGCTGCGGATATAAACACCCTGATCCAACGTCAGATCATTCATACGGATGCGGTCGCCGAGAATCGCGCCGCCGCTGAATGGACTTGTCGGGTCGATCGCACAAACGCCGACGGTTTTGCCCATCTTCCGGTAGAATTTTACGAGATTGTCTGACAGTGTGCTCTTACCCGCACCAGGCGCACCGGTAACACCGATGACCTGTGCACGACCAGTATGGTGATAGATCTCTTTCATGATCTCTTCATAGCCATCCTGCTCGTTTTCTACGATGGTTATTGCTCTCGCCAAGGCACGTCTGGAACCATTCCAAAAGTCTTTCATAGAAAATTCCATGGATGGTACCGCCTTTACATAAGAGTAAAAGTTGTGTACGGGGCCGCCTTTACGGCAGCCCCGCCGCAACTAAAAGCCTGTATCTGTCTTCCGAATCAGACGTTAGCTTTGATGAAGTCGATGATTTCTTTGGTCGGGGTGCCAGGGGTGAAGACAGCCTTCACGCCAGCAGCTTCGAGGCCGGGGATATCAGCAGCCGGGATTACGCCGCCGCCGATAACGAGGACGTCGCCCATTCCTTTTGCTTTCAGGCCTTCAACAACTTCCGGGAAAAGGGTGTTGTGAGCGCCGGAGAGCAGGGACAGAGCTACGACATCAACGTCTTCTGCGTCAGCTGCTTCAACGATCTGCGGTACGGTCTGACGAAGGCCGGTGTAAATAACTTCCATGCCTGCATCACGGAGAGCGCGAGCGACAACTTTAGCGCCGCGGTCATGTCCGTCGAGGCCCGGTTTTGCTACGAGTACTCTGATTTTCTTATCTGCCATAGTTGATTACCTCCAGAAAGTTCCCTTCAAATTAGAGAGTTACATGCGGTTTGAATTCGCCGAATACCTTGCGGAGTACGCCGCAGATTTCGCCGAGGGAGCAGTAAGCACGTACGCAGTCGAGGATGACCGGCATGAGGTTGACGGATTCATCAGCAGCTGCGGCTTCGAGTTTAGCCAGTTCTTCAGCAACCTTAGCGTTGTCGCGTTCAGCTTTAACCTGAGCGAGTTTCTTCTTCTGGAATTCACCAGCGGAAGCGTCTACGCGGAGCAGGCCTTCAACCGGTTTTTCTTCCTGCTGGAACTTGTTGACGCCGACAATGGTTCTTTCGCCGGATTCAACAGACATCTGCCAAGCGTAAGCAGCGTCCTGAATTTCTTTCTGGATGTAGCCTTTTTCGATTGCTTCGACAGCGCCGCCCATTTCGTCGATCTTCTTGATGTATTCCATTGCTTCTTTTTCGATAGCATTGGTCATAGCTTCTACATAGTAGGAGCCGCCGAGCGGATCGACTACGTCAGCCAGGCCGGATTCGTAAGCGATGATCTGCTGGGTGCGCAGAGCGATGGTTACGGATTCAGTGGTCGGCAGAGCGAGTGCTTCGTCACGGGAGTTGGTGTGCAGGGACTGGGTTCCGCCCATAACTGCTGCAGCTGCCTGGAGAGCTACACGAATGATGTTGTTGTTCGGCTGCTGAGCGGTCAGCATGGAGCCTGCGGTCTGGGTGTGGAAGCGCAGTTTCATGGACTTGGACTGTTCTGCATGGAAACGTTCCTTCAGGATACGAGCCCAAATACGACGGGATGCACGGAATTTAGCAACTTCTTCGAGTACGTTGTTGTGAGCGTTCCAGAAGAAGGACAGACGGCCAGCGAAGTCGTCGATCTTCATGCCAGCTTTCAGAGCCGCTTCGATGTAAGCGATGCCGTCAGCGATGGTGAATGCGATTTCCTGTGCAGCGGTGGAGCCTGCTTCACGGATGTGGTAGCCGGAAATGGAGATGGTGTTCCACTTCGGTACGTTCTTGGAGCAGTATTCGAAAATGTTGGTGATCAGACGCATGGACGGTTTAACCGGGAAAATGTAGGTGCCGCGTGCGGAGTATTCTTTCAGAATATCGTTCTGAATGGTGCCGCGCAGTGCGGAAGCCGGTACGCCCTGTTTTTCAGCAACTGCGATGTACATAGCGAGCAGTACGGATGCAGAAGCGTTGATGGTCATGGAGGTGGAAACCTTGGAGAGATCGATCTGGTCGAAGAGGATTTCCATATCCTTCAGGGTGTCGATAGCTACGCCCACTTTGCCGATTTCGCCCTGAGCCATAGCATCGTCGGAGTCATAACCGATCTGGGTCGGGAGGTCGAATGCAACGGACAGGCCGGTGCCGCCGTTTTCGATCAGGTAACGATAACGCTTGTTGGATTCTTCAGCGGTAGCGAAGCCAGCGTACATACGCATGGTCCAGAAGCGAGAACGGTACATGGTCGGCTGTACGCCGCGGGTGTAAGGATATTCACCCGGGAGTCCCAGGTCGTTTTCGTAGTCGAAACCTTCAATGTCGAGAGGGGTGTAGACTTTGTTGTGTCTAAGTCCTACTCTTTCCGGGAACTTTGCTTCAGCTTTTTTGCAGTCTGCCTCGTACTTTTCGAGTTTGGCTTTCAGGGATTCATTTGCCATAAGTTCATCTTCCTCCTAAAAAGAATTGATACCGGAGCTTTTCGCCGTGCAGGAACTGCGCATTTCCTGTCTTCTAATTTCTGCATGCGCCGCTCCAAATGTTGGATCCTCAGAGGATGCCCTGCTGCGGTTTGCACTGCCGCAGCAGTTCCTCAGGATTCTTTTATGATTAACTGCCAGCGGGCAGCGAATCAAGCAGATGGATATAGAGCGATTATTTCGCCAGCTTCATGGTGCCGGTCTTTGCCAGGCGTTCATGGAAGGAGAATGCTTCTTCCAGGATATGCGGGGTCTGGGAGTTGCCGCAGGCCGCGCATGCTCTTTCGAAGTAATCCATGAGCAGGTCTCTGTAGTCAGGATGAGCAACGTTGTTGATGATGACTTTTGCTCTTTCCTTCGGGGTCAGGCCGCGAACATCTGCGACGCCCTGTTCGGAAATGAACACATGGGTGTCGTGTTCGGTGTGGTCGACATGAGAGCACATCGGAACAACTGCGGAGATATCGCCGTGTTTCGCGGTGCTGTGGCAGAAGAAGCAGGACAGGTAAGCGTTGCGGGCGAAGTCGCCGGAACCGCCGATGCCGTTCATCATCTTCGTGCCGCTGGTGTGGGTGGAGTTTACATGGCCGTAAATATCCATTTCCAGAGCGGTGTTCATGCCGATAACGCCGATGCGGCGTACAACTTCACCGTTGTTGGAGATCTCTTCCGGACGAAGGATGATCTTCTGACGGTACGTGTCAATGTTCTTGTAGAAACGCTGAAGTCCTTCCGGAGACGGGGACAGGGAGGTGCCGGAGATCATGTCGATCTTGCCTGCGTCGATCAGGTCGAACATGCCGTCCTGGATGACTTCGGTGTATACGGAGAGGTTCTTGAAGTCGGAACGTACGAGGCCGTTGATGACGGCGTTCGCTACGTTGCCTACGCCGGACTGCAACGGGAGCAGATTTTCCGGCAGTCTGCCGTGTTTGACTTCGTTGGTCAGGAATTCTACCAGGTTGTCGCCCATCTTGATCGCGTCGTCGTCGAGAGCAGCCAGAGCGCGGGTCACGTCAGGCATGTCGCACGGAACGATAGCGACGATCTTTTCCGGATCGACCGGAATGTAGGTGGTGCCGATGCGGTCGCCTGCATGGGTGATCGGAATCGGTTTGCGGAAAGGCGGATTCGGCATTTCGATGATGTCGTGCATGCCTTCGAGAGCCACCGGCTGGGTCGTATTGACTTCGATGATGACTTTCTTTGCCTGGCTGACAAATACCGGGGTATTGCCGAGCGCCGTGGTCGGAATAATGTTGCCTTCCGGAGTAATCTTGCAGGCTTCGACTACTGCAAAGTCCGGTCCGGTGACGCGTTCGCCTTTCGCGTTGCAGAAGAAACCTTCACGGAACTGCTGAGCGGAGTGGCTGAGGTGCAGGTCGGCATAGCCGAGGGCGCCGCAGTTGATCGCTTTGCGCAGGGTAGCGTTGGTCTGGTACGGAGTGCGCAGACGCACGCCGTTCGCTTCGACCAGTTCCTGGTCGATCTGGCTGCCGGTGGATGCGCCGGACCAGATGTCTACCTTGAAGGGGGTCTCCTTCATTCTTTCAGCCAGTTCATGCATGGTGATCTTCGGATAGCCGCAGGGCGTAAAGCCGGAAATGCCGATGATGTCGCCAGGCTGAATCATGGCCGCAGCGGTTTTCGCGTCGCAGACTTTGGAAAGCAGGGACTTGTCCTCAATTCTGCTCAGAAATTCGCTGTCGTTGGTATCGATCATACTATCATCCTCCCAAAAAACTAAAAATGAATTTATTAAAAGCTGCAGGATTACCTCAGCTTTAAAAGCTGCAGGATTACCTCAGCTTTTGGAACAGGATCAGGTGTCTATACCTATTTATAAACAAATTTCCTCTCAATCTTATTGTAGTTGAGTCATTCTTTAATGTCAACTGACGGAAAATACCGGTCATTCGCCGGGCACAGGGCATACCTTTGCCTGACCTGTAATATTATATCACAAAATCCCTTTCGGTCTTCACTTATTCTCGCCGGGCGGGCGCTAAATTGTCTAACAGAGGGTATAAAAATTTCTTATTGAAGTACCGGCCCCGTTTCTGCCGCAAAGCGGCGGCTGCCCCTTGACAAACCGCCGCTTCTAAAAATCTCGTTATAGTTTCTATATTTTTCTATCCTCTTCGTCCTCCTCTTCGGAGACGCAGAAAGCGCAGAGCGCCCAGAAGCAGAAAGATACGGCCCGGCTGAAAAGGACATAATCTCCCAGGCCGTACACGGCCATGCCCGACGCGGCGAGCGCCCCGCCGAGGCCCGCCGCCCGTCCGAAAGCCGAAGTCCCGCGCCGCCAGAGCCTCGCCGCCGCGAATCCGTGGCCGAAGAAGAGAATGAAGTAAAAGATCCCTCCGGGAAGGCCGATCTCCGCGGGAATGGAGAGGTACATATTATGCGCGTGGTAGATGATGACGTTCGGATCGGCGATAAAATAATTGTACGCCGGATAGGCTTCAAAGTACGCGCCCCAGCCGACGCCGGTCAGGGGATGTTCCTCGATCATCATTTCCGTGCTGTCCCACAGGGCCACGCGGAGAAGGATGGATGTATCCTCTCCGGAAAAAAGGGACAGGAACCGCTCCGTGATCTGGCCGTGATACAGGAGGAGCACCGCCGGCACGGCAAGGAAGAGCAGCCAAATCCGCCGGTCATAGAGGAAGCCCAGCACGGCGGCCATGACGGCAAGGCTCACCCAGGCCCCGCGGGAATAGGTGAGAAGCAGACACAGGACGAGCGCCGCCGCGAAGCCAAGGATCATCCCCCTTTGTCCCTTATGCGTATCCAGCAGAGCAAAGGGCGTGAAGAGGCCGATCATCATGAGGAGGTAGCCTGCCAGGAGATTCGGATTTTCCAGTGTGGAATACATCCGGCGGTACAGGAGGGGGAACCGCTCCGGGTCCACCCAGTCCTGCGCGGCGATCTCCGCGGACATATGACCGATGTCAGCGAACTGCCACAGGCCGTAGGCGATCACGCACACCGCCGCCGCCGCGATGACCGCGAGCATCCTGCGCCGTTCCTTTTCCGTCCGGATATAGGAGACGATGAGCAGGTACATCGCGGCGTACATGCAGGGGAGGAAACACCAGTTGAAAAGAGAGAACGCCCGGTCCACGGAGAAAATGATGGACAGCGCGGAGCACGCAAAAAATCCCGCTGCCGCCAGCGGGAAAGGCCCCGTCCGCCATTCCCCCCGCCCGAAGCGGAGCCGCCGGTATACGGCAAGGACGGCCGCCGCCAGAAGGGGCACGTAGAGAAGGAACGCGTCGAGCGGCGTCAGGAAAACGGCCGCGTAGGTGAGATAGATGATGGCCTGCCGGGAATCGATCTTCCCCAGACTGCGAGAGGTCATGGGACGCCTCATTTCAGCAAATGTAAAGAAATGGAAAATGCTTTATCCATTATATAAGAAGGCCCTGAAAATAAGAAGGCCCTGAAGAAGAAATGCCGTGCCTGAACCCTTTGTTATTGACAGTTTCCCATAGGGGTGATACGATTTTTTCAATTACACTGATCCGTCCCGCGGGACGGCGCGGTCTTTCCGCATGGTTTTTCAAGGAGGTATGTACATGAAAAAAGCTCTGAAATGGCTCGCTCTCGCATCTGCGGGGCTCCTCGCGGCCGGCGTCATCTCCGGCTGCGGTTCTTCCGACAAGGCGGCTCCCGCCAAAGCAGACAGCGGCAAGGCGGTCACCCTCAAAGTCGGCGCGACGCCTGTGCCCCACGGCGAGATCCTCGCCGCTATCAAGGATGATCTGGCAAAGGACGGCGTCAATCTGGAAATCGTAGAATTCAACGACTACGTGCAGCCGAATCTGGCGCTGAACGACAAGGAACTGGACGCGAACTATTTCCAGCACAAGCCGTACCTGGATGAATTCTGCAAAGACCGCGGCATCGAGCTCGTTTCCGCAGCGGGCATCCATCTGGAACCGATGTCCGTCTACTCCGCAAAGTATAAAGATCTGAAAGACCTGCCGGAAGGCGCGCATGTGGCGATCCCGAATGATCCCACCAACGGCGGCCGCGCGCTGCTGGTCCTCCAGTCCGCAGGCCTCCTGAAGCTCCGCGACGGCGCGCCCATCACGGCGACCCCGCAGGATATCGCGGAAAACCCGAAGAATCTCCAGATTTCCGAGCTGGAAGCGCCGCAGCTTCCCCGCTCTCTGGAAGATACCGACGCAGCGGTCATCAACATCAATTTCGCGCTTCAGGCGAAACTGGATCCGTCTCAGGCCATCTTCACGGAAAGCAAGGATTCTCCCTATGTCAATATCGTCGCTGTCCGCAAGGGCGATGAAAATCGTCCGGAGATCCAGAAACTGGTGAAAGCGCTCGAAAGCCAGAAAGTCAAAGATTTCCTGAACGACAAGTACAAAGGCGCGATCATTGCCGCATTCTGATCCGCAGCAAAAAAAAGCATCCCATCTGCAAAAGAAGGGATGCTTTTTTATTGCCTTCCGTCAGTCAAATTCTTTTTCCTTCCCGGCGCTGATCGTGGTATGATCTCCCACCGGCACTGAGAAGCCCACTCTCGCCCGGCCGTCTGTGCCCTCGCCGCTTCTGTAGCGCGCGCGCAGGTCGCCGTGGATCTCGATGATGGGCTTTTTCTTTTCCTTATGCGGACCTTTCCATCCGTGAGCCGCCAGCTCCCGGCGGTAGCTCTTCGTCATCTTCCCCAGTTCTTCCCGATCGGCGTCGGTGAGATCCCGGCCGTTATCCATCAGGTCGATCATGACGCCCGCCAGTTCATACCGGCTCATGCCGGTGCGCCCTTCAAAGTACGTCGGCGGATACCCCGGCGACTTCTCTTCGCCGCACATCCGGACGACTGCCCGGTATTCCCAGGTATTCTCTCCTGCCGCCTCGAACGAATTGGGCGCGAACACATTGTACGCCGACGCGCTCCCCGCGAAAAAGAGAAGGAAGAACGCCGTCAGCGCAGCGGCTATCTTTTTCATGATCCGCACACCGTGTGCTCGATGACCCGGAGGAGCTCTTCCCGTCCGCGGTTATCCTGCGAGGAATAAGCGATGGGCGGATTTTTTCCGGGGAAAAGCTTCTGCACTTCCCGCAGATTCTTGGCGCGCTCACCGCTGCCCAGTTTGTCCGCCTTTGTCCCGATGATCTGCAGGGGGATGCCGATCTCCCGCAGCCATTCATACGCCTTCCTGTCGATGGGAAGGCCGGGATGGCGCAGGTCCACCAGCAGGCACAGCAGGGCGAGCGAGGGAGAGGTCTTCACGTACTCCGCGATGAAATCCGACCAGGTGTCCTTATTCTGCTGCGCCGCCTTGGCGAAGCCGTACCCCGGCAGATCCACCAGGTACCAGTCCTGCCGCTCTTCTTCTCCGGCGTCATTCTTCCGGCGCGACTGGATGGAAAAATAATTGATGGTCCTCGTCTTGCCCGGCTCCCGGCTGACCAGCGCGAGGCGGCGCTGTCCGCAGAGAGAATTGATGAGTGACGATTTCCCCACATTGGAACGACCGAGAAAGGCGATCTCCGGTTTCCCGTCTCCCGCGTACTGGCTGCGCCCCACCGCGGAGCGCACATACGCCGAGGAGAAAATATGAAATTTCCCGATCTCTTTGACTTCAGCCATTTTCTTTCACCAACGCATGTTCCAATACCTGATCCATGTTTTTCACATAGACAAAATTCAATTTATCCCGCACGGATTCGGGAAGCTCGTCCAGATCCTTCTTGTTCTGCACCGGCAGGAGCACCTGCGTGATGCCGAACTGGTCGGCGGCGAGCACTTTTTCTTTCACTCCGCCGATGGGGAGCACTTCGCCGGACAGGGTGATCTCCCCGGTCATGGCGGTATCGCTCCGCACCTTCCGTTTCGTGAAAGCCGACGCCATGGCCGTCGCCATGGTGATGCCCGCCGACGGGCCGTCCTTCGGGATGGCTCCTTCCGGCAGGTGGATATGGATATCCAGCTTTTCATAGAAATCATCAGCCAGCCCCAGCGACTCCGCGCGGCTCCGCACATAGGTGTACGCCGCTTCCGCCGACTCTTTCATGACGTCGCCCAGCTGTCCCGTGAGGATCAGTTTGCCGTGGCCTTTGAGAGCCACCGCTTCCGTATCGAGCACTTCGCCGCCCGCCGCGGTCCACGCCAGCCCGTTCACCCGGCCCACCGCCGGCGGATGGCTTTCCGCCATGGGCAGGAATTTCACCGGCCCCAGGTAGTCTTCCAGCGTCTTCGCCGAGAGCGCCGGTACGGTATCGTCTTTCAAGACGATCTTCTTCGCCGATTTCCGGCAGAGCGCCGCGATGGTCCGCTCCAGTTCGCGCACCCCGGCCTCTCTCGTATAGCTGCGGATGATCCGCCGGAGGAGCGGCGCGGGAAAGCGGATATCTTCACCGGTCAGGCCGTTCCGTTCCCTCTGCCGCGGCACCAGATAGCGCTTTGCGATCTCCATTTTTTCCTCTTCCGTATAGCCGGAAAGGGAGATCACTTCCATGCGGTCCATGAGCGCCGGCGGGATCGTGGCGGCGCTGTTCGCCGTGGCGATGAAAAATACGTGGGACAGATCGAAGGGCATGTCCAGATAGTTGTCTGTAAAGGTCTTATTCTGCTCCGGATCGAGCGCCTCCAGCAGCGCCGAAGCGGGATCGCCGCGGAAATCGGACCCCACTTTGTCGATCTCGTCAAGAAGGATGACCGGATTCATGGACTTCGCCTGCGCCACTGCCTCAATGAAGCGGCCCGGCATCGCGCCGATGTAGGTGCGCCGGTGCCCGCGGATCTCCGCCTCATCGTGGATGCCGCCGAGGGCGATGCGGGCAAAGTTTCGGCCCATCGCCCGGGCGATCGACCGGGCCAGGCTCGTCTTGCCCACGCCGGGCGGTCCGATGAAGCAGAGGATGGAGCCTTTCGCGTTCGGCGCGAGGATCCGCACCGCCAGGTACTCCAGGATACGCTCCTTCACCTTTTTCAGGCCGTAATGATCCTCGTCGAGCATGCGCTGTGCTTTCGGCAGATCCAGATTGTCCTTCGTCTCCTCGCCCCAGGGCATGTCGAAGATCCAGTCCAGATAATTCCGGATCACCGCAGATTCCGCCATCATGGGAGGCATCGTCTCCAGACGGGAGATCTCCTTCTCCACTTTTTCCCGTATGTCTCCCGGAATGGCGCTCTTCTCCAGCTTCTCCCGGTATTCTTCCGCTTCTTCCTCCGACGTCATATGGTCGCCCAGCTGATCATGGATGGTCTTGATCTTCTGGCGGAGATAGTAGTCGTGCTGCTCCTTTTCCATGCGGCGCCGCACTTCTTCATTCAGCTTCGCTTCCATCGCGCCGATCTCCACTTCCGTATCGACCAGCACTTTCACCCGCTCGAGACGCTTTGTGATGTGGTTCTCTTCCAGCACGAGCTGCCGCTCTTTCGGCGCCACGAGAAGCTGCGAAGCGATGAAATCCGCCGTCTGTCCCGCGTCTTCCATGGCCTTCAGCTGATTCATGAGTTCGTCGGGCAGATTCTGCTTCGTCTCCGATAGCCACCGGAAGAATCCTTTCAGGATCACCCGGCGGTACGCTTCCATCTCCACGTGCGCCCCCTGGATCTCTTCCACATCCCGGACAGCCGCCTGCAGGATGCCGTCTTTCCGCTCCATGGAAACGGCTTCTACGCGGGAGATGCCCTCCGCCAGCACGCGGATGATGCCGCCCGGCAGCTGGAGCATCTGCTTGATCTTGACTACTGTGCCCGTCTGGTACAGATCCTGCGGCGCCGGCGCTTCCGTCTCCGCGTCTTTCTGCATGAACATCGCCAGGTACCGGTCCGCGTCCACTGCGCGGCGCACGGCGGCGGCCGACTCCTTCCGGCCGATATCCAGATTGACTGTCATATGGGGATACACCACCACATCCCGCAGCGGGACGACCGGCAGCGTCAGCATTTCTGTATGTTGATTTTCTAATTCACTCATAATGTTCCTCCGTTGTATTTGTATTGTAACACAGCGTGAATTACATATCTATCTCTATCAATTTCCTTCAAATTCTATTAATCTTTATTCGATTCTATCATTCCAATTTAATAGGCAAGGGCCGTTTCGAAAAAATGAAGAAAAAGACTGTAATGGAATGGATCCACTACAGCCTTTTCTGAGCTTACTGCGCGGAGCTGTCTCCCGAAGAGGCTGCTTCTTCGCATTCGAGGAGCGGCTCTTTTCCGCTGAGCACGACATCCTCGGTAATTCTGCATGTCTTCACATTTTTCATGCCCGGCACTTCATACATGACCCGCTGCATGATCTTTTCAATGATCGCGCGGAGCCCGCGGGCGCCGGTATTTCTCTCGATGGCCTTCTTCGCGATGGCCCGGATCGCCGCTTCATCAAATTCCAGATCCACGTGATCCATGGAAAGCAGCTTCTTGTACTGCTTCACGAGGGCGTTCTTCGGCTCCGTCAGGATGCGGACGAGAGCGTCTTCATCGAGCGGATGCAGGCTCACCACCACGGGGAGACGTCCGATGAATTCCGGGATGAGCCCGAATTTCAGGAGGTCTTCCGGCTGCACCTGCTGAAGGATCTCGCCCATGCGGCGTTCCTCTTTCCGATGGATATCCGCGCCGAATCCGATGGTGCTCTTCGTCATGCGCCGCGCGATCACCCGGTCGATGCCGTCGAAAGCGCCGCCGCAGATAAAGAGGATATTGGACGTATCGATCTGGATCATTTCCTGATTCGGGTGCTTGCGCCCGCCCTGGGGCGGAACGCTCGCCACAGTGCCCTCAAGGATCTTGAGGAGCGCCTGCTGCACGCCTTCGCCGGATACGTCTCTCGTGATGGAGGGATTGTCCGATTTGCGGGCGATCTTATCGATCTCATCGATATAGATGATGCCCCGCTCCGCTTTCTCAATATCGTAATCCGCCGCTTGGATGAGCCGGAGGAGGATATTCTCCACATCCTCGCCCACATAGCCCGCTTCCGTAAGGCTCGTCGCGTCGGAAATGGCGAAGGGCACATCGAGAAAGCGCGCCAGCGTCTGCGCGAGGAGGGTCTTGCCGCTCCCCGTCGGCCCGAGCATGACGATATTCGATTTCTGGAGCTCCACATCGTCGCCGGAATTTTCCGACTGGATGCGTTTGTAATGATTGTATACCGCCACGGCAAGGGCGATCTTCGCGTCGTCCTGGCCGATGACGTACTGATCGAGATGCGCTTTGATCTCAGATGGGACGGGCAGTTCAAATTTCACTGCCTGCCGACGGGGATCATTCTTCATCTCTTCTTTCAGGATGTTCTGGCAGACTTCAATGCACTCATTGCAGATATAGACGCCCGGGCCGGCGATGAGTTTCTCCACTTCGTCGCCGGAGCGGCCGCAGAAGCTGCACACCGGAGGCATGCCGCGGTTATTATTTTCCACTGCTCCTCCTTATGCTTTCGCCAATTCATTGCGGGTCAGGATCTTGTCGATGAGCCCGTAGTCGAGCGCCTGCTGCGCTGTCATGAAGTTATCTCTCTCCGTATCCTGCCGGATCTTTTCGACCGGCTGGCCGCTGTGCGCGGAGAGGATGCCGTTCAGTTCTTCCCGGAGACGGAGGATCTCTCTCGCGTGGATCTCGATCTCCGTCGCCTGGCCCTGCACGCCTCCGAGAGGCTGATGGATCATCACATTGGCATGGGGCAGAGCGTAGCGCTTGCCCGCCGCGCCGCTCGTGAGGAGCACCGCCGCCATGCTCGCGCAGGAACCGATACAGATGGTGGATACATCCGGCCGGATATACTGCATCGTATCGTAGATCGCCATACCGGCGGTCACGACGCCGCCGGGGCTGTTGATATACAAATGAATGTCCTTATCCGGATTCTCCGCTTCCAGGAAAAGGAGCTGCGCGATGATCACATTTGCGGAGTGATCGTCGATCGGCCCGTCCAGGAAGATGATCCGGTCTTTCAGAAGACGGGAGTAAATGTCGTAGGAGCGTTCTCCGCGGGCCGTCTGTTCAACAACAATCGGTACATAAGCCATGAGATCAACCCCTTTCGCCTGAGGCTTATTCCTTATCGGCTTCTGCCGCTTCCGTCTCTTCCTTTTCGGCTTTCTTCGCCGCGGTCTTCTTCGCCGGAGCTTTTCTCGTTCTCTTCGGCTTTTCCGCCGGCGCTTCTTCCGCAGCCGGTGCTTCTTCAGCCTTGTCAGCCGCTTCTTCTTCTCTCTTTGCCGCGCCGTAAATGAAAGCCGCCGCTTTCTTGCGGGTAACGGATGCGATCAGCATGCCTACACGGTTTTCTTCTTTGATGATCTTGACGACGTCCTTCGGGTCAGCGCCGAACTGCTGCGCCATGCTGTATACTTCCATGGACAGGTCCTGGTCGGTGACTTTCAGATCTTCCTTCTCTGCGATAGCGGAGAGGACGAGGCTCTGACGGACGGTCTCCTTCGCGGTCGCTTCATAATCTTTGCGAAGATCCGCTTCGGTCTTATTGATGGTCTTCAGGTAATCTTCAAAAGTGGATTTATTCGCTTCGATATTCAGTTTCATTTCCTGAATCATTTCATCGATACGCTGTTCCACCATTTCCTGCGGGATATCGACTTCCGCGTTTGCCACGGCCTGATCGACCAGCGCGTTGTGGTACGCTTCTTCCGCGTCCTGGAACGCGCGGAGCTGCATCTGCTGCTTCAGGCTCGCTTTCAGTTCATCCAGCGTGTCGTACTTGCTCACGGATTTCGCGAATTCGTCGTTCAGTTCGGGAATGACCTTACGCTTCACGTCATTGATATGCACGGAGAATTCCGCTTCCTTGCCTGCCAGGTCTTTCACGAAGTAGTCCGCCGGGAAGGTGACCTTCACGAGGACGTCTTCGCCCGCCTTGTGGCCGACGAGCTGGTCTTCAAATCCCGGGATAAAGCTCTGGGAGCCGATCTCCAGCGGGTAGGTCTTGCCTTCGCCGCCCGCGAAAGGCTGACCGTCGATCTTGCCCTGGAAGTCGATGATCGCGTAGTCGCCCTTTTCGAGTTCCGCGCCTTCCTTCACTTCGAGGCGCGCGCCCTGTTCAGCGGCTCTCTTGAGCTGCGCTTCCACGGCTTCATCGGGGATCTCCGGATGCGCGTGATGCGCGGTGAGGCCCTTGTATTCGCCGAGCTTGACTTCCGGCTGCTTCACGAATTCAGCAGTGAAAACGGCGCCTTCCGTTTCGGAGAAAGAAACGGTATTGACTTCCGGAGTGGTGACCGGCACGAGCTTCTGTTCTCTCAGCGCTTCATTCATCGCCTGATTGGCGACGATGTCTTCCGCTTCGCTCGCCACGCCTTCCTTGCCGATGTACATTTCCAGCACCTTGCGCGGAGCCTTGCCCTTACGGAAGCCTTTCAGACGGATCTGATCCGCAATGCGGGCCACCGCCTGCTTGAATCCCTTCTGTACATCTTCCGCGGTGACTTCGATGGTCAATTTCACCTTGTGCTGATCCAGTGCTTCTGCCTTTACGTTCATAAAATACTATTCCTCCTTAAGTCAGCTGCGCCGACAAATTTCATGGCATGGATCCTTTTCGTCAGGATACAAACTGCAAGATAAATTTTATCATAAAAGGCTGAAAAGTACAAATTTCCCCGTGCTTTCCCGGCCTTTTCCCTCATGAAAAAAAGACGCCCCGAAGAGCGTCTCTTTTGATCTGTCATTCGATCTCCTGGCCCTTTGTGTCCTTGACGAAGAGGAGCACATTGAGCGCCGCCGCCAGGTATACGCCGGAGAGGAGCAGGAACGCCGTGCCGAAGCCTTCGTTCTGCGCGATCGTGCCGATGATGACCGGAGCGAAACCGCCTACCGCGCGGCCCGTATTGAAGATGAAATTCTGCGCCGTGGAGCGCGCGTCTGTGGTGTAATTCTCGGAAAGGAGCGTGCCGTAGCCGGCCATCATGCCGTTGCAGAAGAAGCCGAGGAACGCGCCGCCGAAGAGGAGCGCCATGGGCGTGCCCAGATTGACATACACATAGACCATCGCCGCGGAGCACACGTAGAAGAGCAGGTACGGCTTCTTGCGGCCCAGTCGGTCGGAGAGCCAGCCGAATACGTAGATGCCGGCGATCATGCCGATGACGGTGACGATCATCCAGCCCGCCATGGAATTGGTGGTGAGGCCGTGTTCCTTCAGAAGGATCATCGGGAGCCACACCATGATGCCGTAATAGCCGAAGTTCTGCACGCTCGTCATGATGGTGAGCGCCACCGTGGTGATGATGCGGGACGGGCTGTTGAAGAGAAGGATCAGCGGGAATTTATGAGTCGCTTCCAGGGTCTCCATTTCCTTTTCCGTGAGCGTCTCGCCCCTGTCAAAGCGTTCTTTCAGCTCTTTCTTGAGAGCCTTGCGCTTCAGCCACATCGGAGGTTCCTGGATGCCCTTTCTGGACCATGCCGCGAGCAGCGCCGGAGCCACGCCCACAAGGAAGAGGCCGCGCCAGCCGTAAGAAGGCATGATCGCCGCCGCCAGCACCGCCGCCAGCACCGCGCCGGCCTGCCAGCCCATGGCCACGCCTGCCGTCGCGCGGGCACGCTTCGCCGCAGGCCAGGTCTCCGCGACGAGGGTCATGCCGATGCCGTATTCGCCGCCCAGGCCGAGCCCAGCGAGGAAGCGGAAGATCTCAAGATGCGACGCCGAGTCCGCGAAGGCGCACGCCCCGGTGAAGATAGAGAAAAGAACGATCGTGACGGCGAAGGTGTGGACGCGGCCCACATAATCCGCCATGATGCCGAACAAATACCCGCCCAGGACCGTGCCGATCAGCGTATACGTGGCAATGAGGCCGCCTTCGCCGAGAGACAGCCCGAATTCGGCGACGATCGCCGCCATGGCGAAAGAAAGGATCAGTACGTCGAGCCCGTCCATCGCGTACCCGATGATCGAAGCCCACATGATCTTCCAGCGTTCTTTGTGCGTGACGCCGGTTTCTTCAAATTCCAGTTCTTCCAGAGTCTTTTCTGCCATCTGTTTCCCTCCCCTTAAAAACCCACGCCGCGGCGCGGGAATGCACACACTGTCATTTATTCTAATATAAATACAGCCCATTGCAAGAGTTTAATAAAATTTTTATTTTGGCGCTTTCCTTCCGGGGAAAAGCGCGTCCCCCTCCGCGGGCGCATAAAAAAGAGCCCCGCTCCGGAGCTCTCAGTGTCTTTTCTTTTTCAGGAAACCGCCCTGCACTTCCCTCACGTCGAAGACGGAAAGGAACGCCTGCGGGTCGATATCGTGGGTGATGAATTTGAGGCGCGTCACTTCGAGACGGGAAATGACGCAGTAGAGGATATTCTTATCGTTCCGAAGATAGCCCCCTTCACCGTGGATGAATGTCACCGCGCGGTGCATCTGGTTCATGATGGCGTCGCCCACTTCGTCGGACTTCTCCGTGACGATGAAGACACCCTTCGATTCGTCGAGGCCCGCGGAAACGATATCGATCATCTTCGAGCAGATGAAGTACGCCACGAGGGAATACATGGCGCTGTTCCAGCTGAAAACGAAGCCCGCGCTGCCGAGGATGAAAATATTGCAGAACATGACGATCTCCCCCACGGAGAAGGCCGACCGCCGGTCGAGCCAGATCGCCATGATCTCCGTGCCGTCCAGCGAGCCGCCGCTCCGGATGACGATGCCCACGCCGATCCCGATGATGACGCCGCCGAAGATGGTCGCCAGGAAGGGGTCCGTCGTGAAGGGCGGCATCTCCTCAAAAATGGGGCTCCAGAAGGAGAGGATGAGGACGGCCGCCATGGCATACGCCGCGAGGCTCGCTCCCACTTTCCGGTATCCCAGGATGAAAAAGGGGATATTCAGGAGCACCACCCACACGCTGAAAGGGATGCCGGTGAGCTCCGTCGCGATCAGCCCCACGCCGACCACGCCGCCGTCGATGATCTGATTCGGCACGAGGAAAAGATTCAGCCCGGCGGAATAGATCATGGCCCCCACAAAGAGGCCCACCAGATGCTCCAGGATGCTCTTCACCGAAGGAAGCGCTCTGCCCGCAATAGTCATGCTCCACCTCCCATACAGAAAAGCGCTGCTTCTCCGCAGCGCCCTCACATATAAATTGGCGGAAGGGATGGGATTCGAACCCATGAACCTCTCACGAAGTTAACGGTTTTCAAGACCGCCTCCTTCAACCGCTCGGACACCCTTCCATAACAGTAATATTTTATATAATCCTTTTTTTATTGTCAATCCACCTTTCCCGCTGCTCTGCGCCGCTGTGCTACAATAAAAGGAAAAACAGAAAGGAGATCTGCCATGCGCCTCTTGTCCCTCTTCCTCGCCGCTGCGCTCCTCGCGCCGTGTCTTACCGCTTCCGCCTGGACGGAAAACGCCGCGCCCCCGCCGCCCTTCGGCGAAGACCGTCCCGTGCCCGCCCTCCTCAAAAGCGGGGATTACACGAGAAGCCGCGAAAGCGGCGGCGACACCGGCTGGCTCCGGAAAGACAGCGCGGTCTTCTTCGCGGAAGGCTCCGCGGACGATCCCCTCCCGCCGTACACCGTCGGGAAAGGCCGGCTCCGCATCGTGCTCTGGCTGCGGCCGGGCGAGCCCCTCCCCGGAGGCCTCTCCGTCGGCTCGCCCGCGGCGGATGTGATCCGCCGTTTCGGAAAAGTCTATCCCTACAGCCGCGCCGACATTTACCAAAATGAACCGGACACGGGCATGTACACGGAGAATACCTTCAGAGCTCCCGGCGGGAAGGAATTCCGCTGCTGGACGCTCACCTACTTCGATAAAAACGGCCGCTGGGTGCAGTTCCTCATCGACAGGGACACGAAAAAGATCGCCCTCTGCGCCGCCTGGGAAGGTGGCTCGCTCCGCTGCCCCGGCACGGCCGCGGCGGACGCGCTCTCCGCATGGGGACTCTGGCGCCTCATTCTCGGGACGGACAAAGCGGGCGGCGAGCTCCGCTTCTGACCGCCTTGCGCCGCTCTTTTCCCCGCTATATAATAAAACGATTCTATTCCCCTTGTTTGAGGATACAAGCCGCCTTCCGGCGCAAAGAAAGGAATTCCCATGGACATCCTCCATATCCTTGTCAATGACATCCTGCCCCTCTTCCTCTTCATCGCGGCGGGATACTTTCTGGATTCGAAATTCACCCTTGATCTGAATACATACAACAAGCTCGTCATCTGGGTCATCCTGCCCAGCTTCATTCTTTACAGCATGGTGCAGTACAGGCCGGACATGTCATCGCTCATCCTCATCCCGGCCTTCATCATCCTGCTTCTTCTCATGCTCCTCATCGCCCGCGCGACAGCCCCTCTCCTCGGCGTCACCGGGGAACGGCGCGCCGTCTACCAGGCGGTATCCGCCTATTCCAATGCCGGCAACATCGGCATCGTCCTCATCGTCTTCATCTACAGCCACGCCCCCTTCCTGTCCGGCGGGGAAGCGCCCTTCCTCGATGAAGCGCGGAGCAGTGTCGTGCTCATCCTCATCCTTATGAATATCGCCGTGAATCTTTTCGGCGCGTGCCAGATCCGCGCAGCCATGCCCTCGGCGGGAGCCTTCCTGTCCTACCTGTTCCGCATGCCAGCGCTCTACGCCGCGCTTCTCGGTTCCTTCATCGAATACACGGGCTTCCCGCTCCAGAGCACCTTCCTCTGGCCGGCGCTCCACCACTTCTCCGGCGCGTACATCGTCATGATCACCGTCATCGTCGGCGCGCAGCTCCACCGCTCAAAACTTCACCGCCCCACGGCGGCGGTCCTCGCGGCGGCGACGCAGAAGCTCCTCCTCGCGCCCTTCCTGGCATGGTGCATCATCGAGGCGGCAGGCTGCTTCACCCCCGTGCAGGCGCAGGTCTTCCTCATCACCGCGTCCATCCCGCCGAGCTTCACCATCGTCATGTACGCGGCGGAATACAAAAATCACTCCTGGTTCGCGGCGCAGTCCGTTCTCGCCTCGACCTTCCTCGGCGTCATCACCATGACCGCTGTGATCTTCGCGGCGCAGATTCTCTACCCGGTGGGCATGTAAGGAGGCAGCCATGGCATTTCTCAGCATCATCACCGACAATATCCTGCCGCTCATCCTCTTCGTGGTCATCGGCTACTTCATGGACCGGCGCTTCCAGCTCGCCGTCGCCTCCCTGACGAAGCTCACCTTCTTCATCGTCCTGCCGTGCTTCATTTTCTACAGCATCTACTGTGCGAAGCTCGATATGAATCTGGCCAATGTCTTCCTCTTCTGCTGCGTCCAGATGGCCGTCCTCGGCGCGCTCGGCGCGTTCATCGGAAAGCTCCGCGGATTCGCGCCGGGCAAGACGGAAGCCTTCAAAAACGGCACCATGTTCTCCAACAACGGCAATATCGGCGTCGCCCTGGTGGCGCTCATCTTCACGAACGCCCCCTACATCTCCGCCGACGGCACGACGCCCTACCTGGCGGAAGCCCTCGCGGCGAGCACCATGACCCTCGTCCAGATGAATCTCACCCTGAATACGCTCGGTCTCTACCAGGCGGGCAAAGGACGGCTCTCCCCGCGCGACACCATCCGGGTCATCCTCCATATGCCCGTGCTCTATACGCTCTGCGCTGTTTTCACCATAAAGATCATCGGATTCGACATGACGACGACCCCCATCTGGCCGGTCTTTGAAAACTGCGCGAACGCCCTCGTAGCCATCGTCATGATGGCGCTCGGCATGCAGATCCACCGGAGCCGCATTTCCTTCGGAGACGCCGATGCCTGGCTGGGCTGCTTCGTCCGGCTCGTCGTGGGCCCCGCCCTCTCGTGGGCGCTCATCGTCCTGTGGAATACCTTCGGCACGGGCTTCTCCGCCGTCACCAGCCAGGTCATCCTCATCATGTCCTGCGTTCCCTCGGCGGTCAATTCCGTGCTCTATGCCGTGGAATTTCACAATTACGAAGACTTCGCGACGGAGCTCGTCATGATGAGCACCTTCCTTTCCTGCGCCACCATGACCGTCGTCATCTATGCCGCCCGCGTTCTCTTCCCCATCGGATGACTGCCATACAAAAAGCCGCTTCCCCGAAAAAAGGGAAACGGCTTTTTTTCGCTCCTTCCGGAGCGTTTTTTTATTGTCCCGCTCAGCCCATGGTGAGAGCCATGACCGCCTTCTGCGTGTGGAGACGGTTCTCCGCTTCGTCGAAAATGACGTGAGCGTATCCTTCCAGCACCTCTTCCGTGATCTCCTTGCCGCGGTACGCCGGGAGGCAGTGGAGGACGATCGCCTCTTTGTCGGCCAGCGCCAGGAGCTCCCTGTTGATCTGGTAGCCCCGGAAGACCTTTTCCCGCACTTCCTTCTCCGCTTCCTCGCCCATGCTCGTCCAGGTGTCGGTGGCGAGCACATCCGCGTCCTTTGCCGCTTCCGCCGGATCTTCCACCACCTTCAGCACCGCGCCGGTCGCCTTCGCGTCTTCCAGCGCCTTCGCCAGCACGTCTTTATTCGGCTCGTACCCCTTCGGGCAGGCAATGGTGCAGTGGATGCCCGCCTTCGCGCAGCCGTAGAGATAGGAATTGGCCATATTGTTCCCGTCCCCGATATAGGCGAAATGAAGCCCTTTCAGGTTTTTGCCCTTATACTCCTGCATGGTGAGGAGATCCGTCAGCACCTGGCAGGGATGGAGCAGATCAGTGAGCGCGTTGATGACCGGCACGTCCGCGTATTGCGCAAACTCCTCCACCTCGCTCTGGGCGTACGTGCGGATCATGATGCCGTCCACATAGCGGGCGAGCACCCGCGCCGTGTCCTTCACCGGCTCGCCCCGGCCCAGCTGGATATCCCGCGTGGAGAGGAAGATCCCCTGCCCGCCGAGCTGAAAAATTCCCGTCTCGAAAGAAACGCGCGTCCTCGTGGAGGATTTCTCGAAGATCATGGCGAGCGTCTTCCCCTTCAGCAGCGGATGGGGGATCCCCGCCTTCTGTTCCGCCTTGAGCTTCGCCGCGGTCTCCAGGATCTCCTGTACGTCTTCTTCCGATAAATCATGAATGCTGAGCAGATCTTTTCCTTTAAGCATAGGTTCCTCCTGAAAGTTTTTGTTGTGTATGTGTGTAATTATACGACGCATAGAATATTTATTCAACCCCTAAAATTTGCTTTTCTCCGAAAATATTCTGTTTTCCAAGATTTCATCTGCTCCGGCAAAGAAAAAAGATGAATATTTTATGCATAAACCGAATAATTTGCTTCCAGACGGCGGACGGAGAGAACGCCGCCCCGAAGCCGCGCCGGCCGAAAAAGGCGCAGCAAAAAACGCCCCTCCGCGAAGGAGAGACGTCCTGTACAGCGTATTTTATTTCAGACGGGAGAGCGCGCCGTCCACCGCGGCGGCCACAGCGTCGGCGTCCGCTTCCGTGATAATGAGCGGCGGAACGAAACGGAGCACATTCCCCATGGTGCAGTTGATGATGACGCCGTGGGCCATGCAGTCCGCCACGATGTCCGAGCCGGGCTTTGTCAGCTCCATGCCAAGGAGGAGCCCCTGCCCGCGCACCTCTTTCACGAGCGCCGGGTATTTCGTGGCGATGCCTTCCAGCTTTGCCCGGAAATACGCGCCCATCTCTTTCACATGGGCGAGAAAATCCGGCTGGGAGACCGTGTCGATGACGACGTTTGCCGCGGCGCAGGCAAGAGGATTGCCCCCGAAAGTGGTGCCGTGATCGCCGGGACGGAAGGCTTTCGCCACCTCGTCGGTGCAGAGGAAAGCCCCGATGGGCACGCCGCCGGCGAGGCCCTTGGCGAGCGTCACGATGTCCGGCCTGATGCCGTAGGTGTCATAGGCGAAGAACGTGCCGCTCCGCCCCATGCCGGCCTGCACCTCGTCCAGAATGAGGAGCGCGCCGTATTTGTCGCAGAGGGCGCGCACCTTTTTGAGATAGTCTCCCTTCGGCGGGTACACGCCGCCTTCGCCCTGGATCGTTTCGAGCATGACCGCGCAGGTCTTTTCGCTCATCATCCCTTCGAGCTCTTCGATATCGTTGTAATGGACGTAGTCGAAGCCCGCCGGGAGCGGCCCGCAGCCCTCCTGATAATGAGGCTGGCCCGTGGCGGTGAGAGTCGCCAGCGTCCGGCCGTGGAAACTGTTCCACGCCGTGATGATCTGCGACTTCTCCGGATCGGTCATATGGGCGTACTTCCGCGCCGCCTTGATGGCCCCTTCATTTGCTTCCGCGCCGGAATTGGCGAAGAAGGCCTTCCCGAGGCCGGAAAGCGCCACCAGTTTGGCCGCCGCGTCGGCCTGAGCCTGCGTATAGAAAAGATTGGAGCAGTGGATCATCCGCGCCGCCTGCCGCGAGACCGCTTCCACCAGCGGCCCGTATCCGTGGCCGAGGACATTCACGGCGATGCCGCCGAGGAAATCGATATATTCCTTCCCGTCATTGTCCCAGACCCGGACGCCCTCTCCGTGATCGAGGACGATGCCGTAGCGCCCGCCGTAGACGGGGAGATAATCTTTCTGATCCTTCGCGAGGATCTGCTGTGTCGTTTCTTTCATGATGACGCCCTCCTTACCGAATGACCTGCGTGCCCACGCCTTCAGCGGTGAACATTTCCAGAATGAGCGAATGCGGGAGCCGCCCGTCGATGATGTGCGCCTTCACCACGCCTTCCTCCATGGCGGTGAGGCACGCTTCGATCTTCGGGATCATGCCGCCCTTGATGACGCCGCTGCGGATGTAGTCCCGCGCTTTCGCCGCGGGGAGGATGGAAATGAAAGAGTCCTTATCTTCGAAATTCTCATAGACCCCTTCCACATCGGTGAGGAGGATGAGCCGCTCCGCCTTGAGCGCGCCCGCCACCTTCGCCGCCACATAGTCCGCGTTGATATTGTAATTGCCGCCGTCCACGCCGACGCCGATGGGCGCGATGACCGGCACATAATCATTGTCGATGAGCGTGCGGAGGATATCCGTATTGATGGCCGCCACTTCGCCCACATAGCCGATATCCACTTCCTTCGGCGCGCCGGCCTCGTCCTCATAGACCTGGGCGAGCTTCTTCCGGGCGCGGATGAGATTCGCGTCCTCCCCGGAGAGGCCCACGGCCCGCACGCCGCGGCGGTTCATGCGCTTCACGATCTCCGAATTGATCTTGCCGTCCAGCACCATCTCCGCTACTTCCGCCGTTTCCGCGTCGGTCACGCGCAGCCCGGAGACGAAAGAGCTCTCCTTGCCGAGCTTCTTGAGGAAACGGGTGATCTCCGGCCCGCCGCCGTGGACGATCACCGGATGGATGCCCACGAAACGCATGAGAGCGATGTCCTCCATGACCTTTTCCTTCAGCCGGTCGTTCACCATGGCGTTGCCGCCGTACTTCACCACCACCGTCTTGCCGTAGAAATCCTCGATATACGGCAGCGCTTCCATGAGGATGTCCGCCGTGACAGAGCGGAAATTCTTATTCTTCTCTTCCATTATGTATGATACTCCCCATTGATCTTCACATAATCATACGAGAAATCGCAGGTCCACACCGTGGCCTCCTCGCTTCCCAGACCCATGTCGATGTCCACTTCGATATCGTGCGCCTTCATGACCTTCTTCATGGCCGCCTCATCGAAAGGCACGGGCAGCCCCGCCGCGTACACCGGGATGCCGCCGAAAGCGACACGGGTCTTCTCCGGCACCATGGGCGCCTCCGAATAGCCCACCGCCGCCACCACGCGGCCCCAGTTCGGGTCCTCCCCGAAGAAAGCCGTCTTCGCGAGAGGCGACCGGGCCACGCTCATGCCCACCTGCTTCGCGTCGGCAAAAGTCTCCGCCCCCGTCACACGGATGGTGATGAACTTCGTCGCCCCCTCGCCGTCGGCGGCGATCTTCTTCGCCATTTCCCGGCAGAGATGGAAGAGCGCTTCATAAAAAGCATCGTAATCCGCGCCCTTCTCCGTGATCTCCGGATTGCCCGCGAGACCGCTCGCCAGCGCGACGCACATGTCGTTCGTGCTCATGTCGCCGTCCACGGAGATCATATTGAACGAATACGACACCGCCTGATGGAGCGCCTCATTCAGAAGCGCCGGAGCGATGGCCGCGTCCGTCGTGAGGAAACACAGCATGGTCGCCATATTCGGCCGGATCATGCCGGAGCCCTTCGCAATGACGCCGAAACGCACCGTCTTCCCGCCGATCTCCGCTTCCCCCGCGGCGGACTTCGTCACCGTGTCCGTCGTGAGGATCGCCCGGCTCGCCGATTCGCTCCCGTCGTCAGAGAGCGCCTGGCGGCACATCTCGATGCCCCCTTCGATCTTCTCCATATCGAGGAGCGCCCCGATGACGCCGGTCGACGCCACCACCACATCGCCTGCCGGGCAGGAGAGCGCCGCCCCCGCGACCTCTGCCATGCGGCGGGCATCCTTCATGCCCTGCTCGCCCGTGCAGGCATTGGCGCAGCCCGAATTGACGATCACCGCCTGCGCGTGCCCGTCGGCGAGGATCTCCTTCGACACCCACACCGACGCGGCGGCCACCGCATTCTGCGTGAAAGTCCCCGCCGCGGCGCAGCGGCAGTCCGCCGCGATCATCGCCATATCGAGCTTCCCGCTCTTCTTCAGCCCGGCCCGGACCCCGCAGGCCCGGAATCCCTTCGGATACGTCACGCCCAGCGCGCCGTCCATTTCCTTAAACATCGTCATTCCCCCTCTTACGGATACAGCGGCGCCATCATGAGACCTTCCGTCTCATCGAAACCGCAGGCAATATTGAAATTCTGCACCGCCTGACCGGCAGCGCCCTTCACCAGATTATCGATCGCCGAGAGCACGATCACCCGGCCCGTCCGCTCATCGATGTGCCAGCCGAGATCACAGAAATTCGAGCCCCGCACATACTTCGTCTCCGGGTACGCCCCGCGCCCCAGAAGCCGGATAAAAGGCTCCCCGCCGTAGCGCGCCTCAAAAGCGGCGTCCACATCCTCCGCCGTGGCCCCCGCGCGGAGCTCCGCGTAGCACGTGGACAGGATGCCCCTGGCCATCGGCACCAGATGAGGCGTGAAATTCAGCGTCACCGCCTCCCCGGACAGATCGGACAGCGCCTGCTCGATCTCCGGCGTGTGGCGGTGATGCGCCACATTGTAAGCCTTGAAATTATCGTAGAGCTCCGGGAAATGATTGCCGATCTTCGGCGACCGCCCCGCCCCGGACACGCCCGACGCGGCATCGCAGATGATGCTGTCCATGCGGATCAGATGACGCTCCGCCAGCGGCGCCATTGCGAGAATGCTCGCCGTAGTGAAGCACCCCGCGTTCCCGATGATCTTCGCCTTCCGGATCTCCTCCCGGTACAGCTCCGCCAGCCCGTACGCCCGGTCCGCCTCCGGATCGGTGTGGGCCTGATGATACCACGCCTCATACACCGACGTATCGCGGAAACGGTAATCCGCGCCCAGGTCGATGATCCGCACCGGCAGATCCCGCAGCGCCTTCCCGATCTCCATGGCGTGCCCCGCGGGCATGCCGATGAAAATAAAATCGCTCTCTGCCCCGATCCGCGGCAGATCGTCCAGACTCTCCAGCGTCAAGTCGTAAAATCCCCGCAGCTGCGGAAAAAACTCCTGGATCTTCTCGCCTCTGTGGCTCTCCGAAGTGACGTGGATCACCTCCGCTTCGGGATGTCCCGCGAGCAGCCGGAGCAGCTCCGAACCGGTATAGCCCGTCGCGCCGAGAATACTGACTTTCACATCCATGCCCCCCTTTGCCGGCAGCCCGCGCCCTGCGTCCGCTGCCGGTTCTTATAAGATTTTATAATTATACATTTTCATGCATAACTTTGCAATACCAGACAAAAGAAAAAGACACGCGCCCTCTCGAGAACGCCCGGCCCGTTCGGCCCAATCCATGAAAAGGTTCCGCCGCTCTCTGAAAGAGCGGGAAGCAGGGCTTCCGCCCGCCGTGTCTCGATAAAAACTGTGTCTCAGATACTTTGCTTATTCTTTTGTGCTGAAAAAATTATACCATACTTCTCCCTGCGCGCAAGACGCAGATCCGTTTTTCTCATAAAAAAGCAGCCGCTTATCCCCATTTCCCGTCCATCAAGCGCGCCTCATCCCCCGTATTCCTTTCATTTTCCGCCGCTTCTGAAAATACCGCTCCTCATTTTCCGGCGCCCCGCCGTCCTTCGCTCCTCATCATCCGCGGTCTCCGGGAACAGCGCTTCTTATTTTCTGCCGCCCGCGGAAACGGCGCTTCTCATTTTTCAGCGCGCAATGAAAAATACCGCTTCCCCGTGAAAAGGGAAACGGTATTTTTTTCATTTTACGCCCGCCGCGCGAAGGGCCGGTTTTTCCAGAGCCAGCGGAACCATGAGGAGACGGGGTATTTTTCGAAGAAGAGGAAGACGATGGGGATGACGAGGAGGGTGAAGACGGTGGATGTGAGGAGGCCGCCGATGATGACCCACGACATGGAGCTTCTCGTCTCCGAGCCGGCCGTCACGGCAAGCGCCGTCGGCAGCATGCCCACGATCATGGTGAAGGTGGTCATGAGGATCGGGCGGAGACGCTCCCGCCCCGCTTCCATGACGGCTTCTTTCGCGGACATGCCGTGCTGGTGCATGAGGGTCAGCGTGTAGTCCAGAAGGAGGGTGCCGTTCTTCGCCACCACGCCGTCCATGACGATGATGCCGATCATGGAGTAGAGGTTGATGGTCTGGCTCATGAGGAAGAGGAAGAGCAGCGAGCCGATGAGGCCGAAGGGCAGGGAGAACATGCGGATGAAGGAGGTCTTCGCCGATTCGTAGAGGACGGAGAGGATCATGTACACGAGGAGCATGCCCATGAGGAGGGCCGACAGGAGCTCGATGAAGGTCTCCGTCATGTTGTCGGCCTGCCCGGAGAAACGGAAGCTCACGGAGGGCGGCAGGTCGGCTTCATTGAGCGCCGCCGTCACGTCCTGGATGATGTTGTTGAGGGGCCGCCCCGCCGGGTTCCCGCCGATGGTGATGGTGCGCTGCTTGTCCGTGCGGTTGATGGTGATCGGCCCGAGGTCGTCGCGGATCTCCGCCACGTCGGACACGCGCACCGTGCCGTCGGCGCTGCGCAGCGGGATAGCGGCGATGTCGGACTTCTTGTAGGACTCGCCTTCCCGGAAGTAGACGTTGATGTCCGTGTCGTTGCCGTCATTCAGGGGGTCATTAGGGAGCACCCCCGCTCCCGCGCCGCTGATGGCGGAGGAGAAGGTGTCGTAGAGGTCGCCCACGGAGACGCCGTAGTGGCGGAGTTTTTCCCGGTCGGGAATGAGGGAGAGCTCCGGCAGGCCTTCCTGGTAGGTGCTGTTGATGTCGGTGAGGCCGTAGTCGCCCCGCTTCAGCATGTCTTCCACCTGGACGGACGCGGCGATGAGTTCTTCCATGTTGTTGCCGCGGAGCTCGAGGCGGAAGGCGCCGCCGCCGAGGCCGAGGCCGCCGCCGGAGGTGCCGGAGACGCTCGCCTGGTCTTCCCGGATGCGCACGTCCCCGTCCTTGATATGCTGCGCCGTCCAGGCGCGCATTTCATTGGTGATGTCCCAGATGGAGCGGTCCCGGTCCTGCCGGTCAACGAGGGAGACCCGGATGCGGCCGGAATTGACGCCGTTCCCGCCGCCGGCCATGGCCATGTAGTTCTCCACTTCGGGGATGTCCGCGATGTACGCTTCCAGCTGGCGCGTCACCGCGTCGGTGCGCTCGATGGAGGCGTCCGTGGGGAGCTGGATCTGCACATTGAAGCCGCTCTCATCGGTCTTCGGCATGTATTCGGTGCCGATGAGACCGAGCGGCACGAGGCCCACCGTGATGAGGAAGGCCGCCGTGACGCCGGCGAAGAGTTTTTTCTGGTGGCGGAAGCTCCACGCGAGGGCGATGTCGTATTCATCCTGCAATTTCCGCTCCCACCGGTCGATGGCGCGCCACAGTTTCCTGTCGGGGATATGGAGCCCGCCGCGGAAGAGTTTCGACGCCAGCATGGGCGTGAGGGTGAAGGAAATGAAGAGGGAGAAGAGCGACGCGAAGACGATGGTCAGGCCGAACTGCTTGAAGAACTGCCCGGTCATGCTGTTCATGAAGGCGATGGGCAGGAAGACCACCACGTCGCACAGTGTGATGGCGATGGCCGCCATGCCGATCTCCATGCGCCCCTGTATGGATGCGGATTCCGCGTCTTCCCCTTTCGACAGGTGGCGGTGGATATTTTCCAGCACCACGATGGAGTCGTCCACGAGGATGCCGATGCACAGCGTCATGCCCATGAGGGACATCATGTTGAAGGTGAAGCCCGAAATGTACATGGCAAAGAAAGTGGAGATAAGCGACGTGGGAATGGCTACGATAACCGCCGCGGTGGAGCGCCAGCCCCTCAAAAAGAGGAAAAGCACCATGCCGGTGGTGAAGAGGCCTTCGATGAGCGTGCCCAGCGTGCTGTGGAGGGCGGTGCGCACGTAGTCGGCGGAGTCATTGACCACGACGAACTGGTAGTCCGGGTATTCCTGACGCATCGTCTCCAGCACGGCCATGACGTTGTCCGCCGTGGAGACCAGATTGGATTCGCTGTTTTTGTAGATGGAAATGCCGATGGCGTCCTGCCCGTTGATGCGGGCGTAGCGGGAGACTTTCGCGTCCTGCCGCACCACGTCGCCCACGGCGGTGATGGGGATCTCGCTGCCGCTTGCCGTGGTGAGGTGGATCTTTTTGATGTCGTCCACGTCTTCATACTGGGCGGACAGGCGGATCTGGGTCTGCCGCCGGTCGGTGTAGGACGAGCCCGCCGGAGCGAGCTTGTTTTCCCGCTTCAGCGTGTCGATGATGTCCTTCATGGTGATGCCGTAGTAGGACAGTTTGTCCCGGTCCACCTTGACGGCGATCTCCTTGTCCCGGCCGCCGGAGAGCTCCACATCGGACACGCCTGCCGCCTTGGTAAATTCATTGGTGAACGTATTGTCCGCCATGGAATACATCTCGTCCAGGGGATGATTGGACATGATGGCCAGGTCGATGATGGGGGCGGCATCCATGTCGCGCTTCTGCACCACCGGATCGTCCGCGTCGTCCGGGAGCTGGCGGCGGATGGCATTTACCTTCTGGAGGGCGTCGATGGCCGCCGCGTCGGCGTCAGCGTCGAAATTCAGCTCGAGAGTCACCCGGGAGCGGCCCGTGGTGGAGCGGGAGGTGATGTGCTTCACATCGGACACCGCGGAGAGCGCGTCTTCCACAGGCTTCGTGATCTGCTGCTCCACCGATTCCGCGTCGGCGCCGTCGTAATTCACGCTGATGACCACGTAGGGCGTATTGATATTCGGATAGAGCTCCACGCCGATGCGCCAGTAGCTGTAGAGCCCCAGCACCACGAAGAAGAGCACGATCATGAAGATGCCCACGGGGTGCGTCACGGAGTAATGGGTCAGATTGAACTGCTTCATTCCGCTCCTCCGCTCACGATCTCCGCTTCCGAGCCGTCACGGAGACGGGAAATATTCGTCACCGCCACGCGGTCTCCCTCAGACACACCGGAGAGGATCTCCATAGAGTCGTCATTGATAAGTCCCAGCTGCACGTAAACTTTTCTCGCCTTCCCCGCCTCGTCGATGAGGAAGACGTATTTCTTTCCGTTGTCATCGCCCACGGCCTCTTTCGGCACATAGAGCGTATTTTTTCTCTGCACCGAGGTCACGTCCGTCCGGGCGAACATGCCGCCGAGGATCTTTCCGTCCGTCCCGTCGAGAGTGAGCCGCACCAGATAGGAATGGGTGGCGCTGTCCATGGAGGGGCTGATGTAGGTGATCTTACCGGGACAGGTGATGCCCAGCGAATCGATGGACACGGAGAGGACCATGCCCTCCCGGAGGATGCCCACATCCTGCTCCGCCACATCGCAGTCCACATAGAGGAGACTGTTATCCACCACAGTGAGGAGCTTCTGCCCCGCCGTAGCCCATTCGCCTTCCTCGGCTTTCCGGTAGCCGATGACGCCGTCCCGGGGCGCTGTAATGGCCATATCATCCTGCTGCTGCCGTAGCGCTTCCACGGTATACTGCGCCTGAAGCGACGCTGCTTCCTTTGCCGCCACCACCGCCGGCATGTCGCCCATCTGCTGATTCTCCAGCCCGTCCAGAATGGCTTTCGCCTCCATCATGGCGCGGTACTTGTCGTCCCGCTCCTGCAGAGCCACAGCGTCCTGCTCATAGAGCGCCTGATACCGCTGGTACGTGGCAAGGGCATTATTATAATCGCTCTGCGCCTTCATCTGGTCCGCGCCGTACTGAGAGCGGCTCTCCACGGCCTCCGCCAGCGCCTGATCGCTGCTGGCGCTGTTCTGAAGGATGGAAATGGAGAGATCCTTCGTATCCTGCTGGATGAGGAGATCCCCCGCCTTCACCCGGTCGCCCAGATCGACGGCCACCTTCGCGATGCGGCCCGCGTACTTCGGAGAAATATCCACCTCCGCCCGGGGCACCGTCGCGCCGGAGAGCACCACCCGCTTCATCATGTCCTGCCGGGTCATCGTCTCCACTGCCACCGCCGGACGGACCGCGCTGGTCTTCGCGCTCTTCACGGAAGAATGGGTGTACCAGTACACGCCGCCCATGAGGAGCACCATCACCGCCGTCCAGACGATGTACTTGAACCGCCTGCTGTGAAGAAATTCTCTGTCCATATCATCACCCTGTGTATCTGCCCGGAAATTTTTCGTCTTCTTTCAGTTATACCCATTATACCCTTCCGGCGGAAGCTTTTTGTATTTCCTTTTTAAATATATCCATAATTTAAAAATTCCCGCCGGAGATCAGCTGCGTCTTCAAATAGTCCCCCCTCTTCCCCTGCGCCGCCGCACGCCCCGCCGGGAAATGACCGCTCCCGCGCAGAAAACGCCCGAATGCCGCTCGCCGGACAATAAGCGGCGCACAGCCGGAAGCGCCGCAGGAATGAACGCAGGAAAATGAACGGCGCTCACCGGGAAAGCCATAACGCTGCCTGTCCGCTGCTCCCGCGCCGCCGCCGGCTCCGGCCCGCTCATCCCCTGCAAACCGCCTGTTTCCCAAAGCCTCGGCTCTTTGATTTTTACTCTTTTCTCCCGCTGTCTTTTCTCCCTGCTGCGAAGCGGTCTGCCATTTTTTCTCCGCTCTTTATTTCTTTCGCGCGCCTCTCCCCGCAGCACGCTTTCCGCGCGGGAATCCGGCGTACTTTTTCCCGCTCGAAGCAAAACGCCCCTCCGCTCCCTGCTTCGCCCCGGCTGTTCTTTTTCCTTTCTCCTCAATCCCGGCCGACTGTTGTCACCTCCCTCTTCCCCTTGGCCTTTCCCACCTGTGCTTTTCTTTTCCCCAATCCTTTCGTTAACGCCGGAAAAAGGCAACAAAAAAAGCCCTTCCCTTACGGAAAAGACTTCCTGTCTTCGGCTTTTCCCGATCCGACCAATAAAAAAACCTTCTCAGAGAGAACTCTGAAAAGGTTTCCTTTCAAAATGGATCAGACCAATTCGATGATGACGCGGAGAGCTGCGTCGCCCTTGCGGGGTTCGAGCTTCATGATACGGGTATAACCGCCGTTGCGGCCTTCGTATTTCTTCGCGATTTCATCAAAAAGATTTTTGGTGACCGTTTCGTCCATAACGAAGCCGAGCACCTGACGGCGTGCGTGCAGATCGCCGCGCTTTGCGAGGGTGATCATTTTCGCCGCGCTGCGCGCCAGTTCCTTCGCCTTCGTTTCAGTGGTTTCAATGCGGCCATGTCTAAAAAGTTCAGTGGTCAGGCTGCGAAGCAGAGCTTTGCGCGCGCCGCTGACTCTTCTTAATTTGCTGTGAACCATGTATTTCCTCCTAAATCACTGTCAATCTCTGGGTTCTTTCAGATGAAGTCCGAGACCTTTGTACTGTCCCAACTTGATCTTGATTTCGTCGACAGATTTCTTACCAAGATTGCGTACGCGAGTCAATTCGTCTTCCGTCTTGTCTGTGAGCTGGGCGATCATGTTGATGTCCGCTCTTTTCAGGCAGTTGAACGCACGAACGGAAAGATCCAGTTCTTCTACCGGAATCTGGGTAAGATCGGGAGCGTCGCTTCCGTCTCTGACGAGCGTTTCGTCTTCCACAGTTTCTTCCGGCTGCGCCACGGGGATCGGCGAAGAAGCAAGCTGACGGAAATTCTCAAAGCATCCGATGAGGATCACCGCCGCTTTGGCAATGGCATCGGGAGCGCTGATCGAGCCATCCGTTTCCAGATCGATAGTCAGCTTGTCATAGTTCATTTCATTGCCGACACGCGTATCTGTTACTTCATAATTGCATTTGACCACAGGAGAATAGATGGAGTCGATCGGAATGACACCGATCATGTCATCGTCTTTCTTGTTCTTGGTGAAGGGCACATAGCCGTGGCCCTGGTCAATGCAGATTTCCATTCCGAGATGCGCATCCTTATCCAGGCTGCACAGAACCAGATCTTTGTTCAGCACGTCGATTTCGGACGGCAGATTCAGATCTCCTGCACAGAACGGTCCTTCTTTGGTGATGTCTACACGAACTGTAATCGGGAACTCTGCTTCTTCGTGAGCGATGAAACGGATCTTCTTCAGGTTCAGAATAATGTCGGTGACATCTTCCCGGACACCGGGAATGGTGGAAAATTCATGGAGCACTCCGTCGATCTTGATAGAGGTAATTGCCACCCCGTCAAGAGAGGAGAGCAGCACGCGTCTCAGGCTGTTGCCGAGGGTGATGCCGTAGCCTCTTTCGAGCGGTTCGCATTCAAATCTGCCATGGCGATCATTGTTTTCCAGTGTCACTGTCTTTATCGTGAAGCTTCTGTTTTCGATCATCCGGATTTCCTCCTTTCGGCCGACTGTGCCAAAATCCTGCAAAAGTTCAGATTAGACTCTTCTGCGTTTTGGCGGACGGCAGCCGTTGTGCGGAATCGGAGTGACGTCTTTAATGCTGCTGACTTCAATGCCAGCTGCCTGCAATGCGCGGATAGCGGCTTCACGGCCTGCGCCCGGACCTTTTACGAATACGTCTGCAGAACGCATTCCCTGGTCAATTGCAGCTTTGGCGGCCTGTTCCGCTGCCATCTGTGCTGCAAACGGGGTGCTCTTGCGGGAGCCTTTAAATCCCAGTCCGCCGGCAGATGCCCAGGAAATGGTATTCCCGTTGGTATCTGTGATCGTTACGATCGTATTGTTGAATGTGGAACGAATATGTGCGGCACCGGTCTCTACATGTTTCTTTTCTTTTCTCTTGCTTTTTGCTTTTACTGTAGCCATGTTATCCCTCCTTCAACATTATTTTTTGGTCGCAGTCTTTTTGCCTGCGATGGTTTTCTTCGGGCCTTTGCGGGTGCGCGCATTGGTCTTGGTGCGCTGTCCGCGTACCGGCAGTCCTGCGCGATGGCGTTTGCCGCGGTAGGATCCGATTTCGACCAGTCTCTTAATGTTGAGGGATTCTTCTCTGCGAAGATCGCCTTCTACTTTGTATTCATCCAGCGCATTGCGGATTTTCGCAACGTCATCTTCCGTCAGGTCTTTGACTCTGACATCCGGATTGATTCCGGTATCTTTCAGAATTTTCTTGGAAAGAGTGAGGCCAATTCCATAAATATAAGTTAAGCCGATCTCAACGCGCTTATCACGGGGTAAGTCTACACCAGCTATACGTGCCATCTACTCTGAACCTCCTTTTAATTAACCTTGTCTCTGTTTATGTTTCGGATTTTCACAAATGACCATTACGCGGCCTTTGCGCTTAATGATCTTGCACTTGTCACACATCTTTTTGACAGACGGTCTGACCTTCATCTTGGTTCCTCCTTATTTACTTGAAACGATAGGTAATCCTGCCATGATCGAGGTCGTAGGCTGTCAGTTCCAATGTGACCCGGTCGCCAGGCAGTATACGGATAAAATTCATACGCATTTTGCCGGAAATATGCGCCAGGACGATGTGTCCGTTTTCCAGTTTGACGCGGAACATGGCGTTCGGCAGTTTTTCCACTACCTTGCCTTCCACTTCAATGACGTCGTCTTTGCTCATGGGAGCCTCCTTCAGCTTATGGTTTCCTTTATGTTGTGAATTATGACCTGAGTGTCAGGATTCTCGGGCCGTCTTTTGTAACGACTACGGTGTGTTCAATGTGCGCAGCCGGTTTTCCGTCTGCCGTCACAACGCCCCAGCCGTCCCGAAGAGTCAGGATCTCTGCGCTTCCCATCGTAATCATCGGTTCGATGCAGATCACCATGCCTTCTTCCAGGCGAGGTCCGTGCCCCGGCGTACCGTAATTCGGTATTTCCGGGTCTTCATGCATATCGGTTCCAATCCCATGTCCGACATATTCCCGCAGAACGCCGTAGCCGTAAGGCTTTACGGTCTTTTCTACTGCGTATCCGATATCCCCTACATGGTTTCCCGGCACTGCCTGCTTTATGCCGGCAAAAAGAGCCTGTTCCGTCACTTCGATAAGCTGAAGGTTCTTCTTATTCGTGTGACCAACAGGAATAGTAATGCAGGAATCACCCATGTAACCATTTAATTCTACCACAAGATCGATAGAAATGATATCTCCTTTGCGAAGAATTTTTTTCGCGGAAGGAATTCCATGGACGACCATATCGTTTACAGACGTACAAAGGGATGCGGGGTATCCCTCATAGCCTTTGCAGCTGGGGATACCTCCGTGCGCCCTGATGTATTCTTCTGCAATACGGTCCAGTTCAAGTGTCGAAATTCCCGGCTTGACTGTTTTTTCCAGAAGGGAGAGAGTATCCGCCGTCAGCTTTGATGCCTGCGCGATCTTCTCGATCTCTTCCGGAGTCCGTATCGTGATCATTTTGCCGCCTTCTCCAGTGCGGCCACGATCTGATCATGCACCGCTTCCATGGACTGATTGCCGTCGATGTCGTACAGGCATCCGCTGGCTTTGTAGTAATCAATGAGCGGCTTGGTAGACGTTTCATAGACTGCAAGTCTCTGGCTCACGGTCTCCGCTTTGTCATCATCTCTCTGATAGAGCTCTCCGCCGCAGTTGTCGCAGACGCCTGCTGTCTTCGGCGGGCGGAATTCCTTGTGGAAGGAAGCACCGCACTGACGGCAGACGAAGCGGCCGCTGATCCGTTTTACGAGATCGTCTTTGTCCGCGGAGATGTTGAGCACAGCAGTCAGGCTGATGCCCATGTCATGAAGGATGGCGTCGAGCGCTGCAGCCTGGGCCGTGGTCCGCGGGAATCCGTCAAGGATCCAGCCTTTCTTGCAGTCGTCCTGCCCGAGTCTTTCTTTTACTATGCCTACGGTGACGCTGTCGGGAACAAGGGCTCCCCTGTCCATATAGCTTTTGGCTTCTTTGCCCAGAGCTGTTCCGGATTTGACTGCCGCGCGGAACATGTCGCCGGTGGAAATCTGCGGGATGCCGTATTCACTGATCAGACGTTCCGCCTGGGTGCCTTTGCCGGCGCCGGGCGGTCCCATTAACAAGATATACATATCCCTACTCCTTATTTAATAAAGCCCTGATAATGGCGGTTGACCATGAGGGACTGCGCCTGTCTCATCGTATCGAGGGCCACCCCCACGATGATGAGGAGTGCCGTGCCGCCGAAATATACGCCCTGGATGCCGGTCAGATTTCCGATGAAATTCGGAAGGATCGCGATGACCGCGAGGAAGATCGCACCCGTCAGCGTGATTCTTGTAAGCACCTTATCCACATAGCTCATTGTCGGCTTGCCCGGACGGATGCCGGGAATGAACCCGCCGTATTTTTTCATATTCTCCGCCAGGTCCTGGACGTTGACAGTGATCGCTGTGTAGAAATAGGTAAATACAATAATCAGAAACGCATAGCAAATGGTATTCGCCCATGTACCCCAGCTGAAGAAGTTCGCTACGGCCTGGATCCATCCGACGTGGATGAACTGGGCAAGCGTAACGGGCATCATGAGGATAGAGGAGGCGAAAATGATCGGAATGACCCCTGCCTGATTGACTTTGAGCGGCAGGAAGCTGTTGTGCCCGCTGTACATCTTCCGTCCGATGACGCGCTTTGCGTACTGGATCGGAATCCGGCGCTGTCCTTCATTGACTTCGATGACTACTGCGATCATCGCAAGAGCAATGACGAGGAAGAGCAGGCACTGGAAGGGGCTGATGGTCCCGACCTTGAGATATTCGATGATCGTATTCACCGCATCGGGGAAACGAGCCACAATGCCGGCAAAGATGATCAGGGAAATGCCGTTGCCGATGCCTTTTTCTGTGATCTGTTCGCCGATCCACATGAGAAGGCACGTGCCGGCCGTCAGTATGATGCAAATGAAGAGGACATAGAACCAGCTGTTGTCGACCAGCGCATTGTTGATCCGCAGGCCGTATGCCATGCCGAAGGCCTGGACAAAGCCGAGGAATACTGTGCCGTAACGGGTCACTTTCTGGATCTTTTTATATCCTTCCTGACCGTCTTTGCGCCATTCTTCAAAGGTCGGAATGACTGCGGTCAGCAGCTGCATGATAATGGAGGCATTGATGTACGGAGTAATGCTCATCGCGAAGATGGAGAATTTACTCAGCGCACCGCCGGCAAATAAATCAAGAAACCCGAAAAGGTTTCCTGCGGAAAACAAGCTTTCGATCACGGAAGCATCAACCCCCGGCACGGGGATGTGCACCCCGAGCCGGAAGATGACGAACATAACAAAGGTGAAAATGATGCGATCCTTCAATTCCTTATTGGCTAAAAGGTTTTCGAGGATGTTACTCATTTTACTTCACCTCTGCTTTTCCACCTGCTGCCTCGATCTTCTGCTGTGCGGACTTGGTGAAGCCCTGCGCTTCGACAGTCAGGGACTTTGTGAGTTCACCGTTCCCGAGAATGCGGACGCCGTCCAGAACGTTTTTGAGGATGCCCATCTCAATGAGGGATGCGGGAGTTACGGTCTCTCCGTTTTCAAATACGTTCAGCTGTTCTACATTCACTTCAGCAAACTGTTTTGCAAGTACGTTTTTAAATCCGCGCTTCGGCAGACGGCGATACAGAGGCATCTGGCCGCCTTCGAATCCCGGACGGACGCCGCCGCCGGATCTTGCGTTCTGGCCTTTGGCACCGCGGGTGGACTGTTTGCCCATGCCGGAACCGAGGCCGCGGCCTACGCGGCGTCTTACTCTGGTGGAACCTTCCGCAGGTTTCAGTTCATGCAGTTTCATATCGTAGCACCTCCTTCTGTATTAGAGTTCTTTGACTTCTACCAGATGGCGTACTTTATGAAGCATGCCTTTGATCTGCGGAGTCAGTTCCTGTTCAACGGAGGAATTGGTCTTTTTCAGTCCCAATGCCTTGATCGTCGCAATCTGCTCAGGTCTGGAGCCGATCACGCTTTTCTTCAGTGTAATGTGTACTTTGCTCATGATCGTTCTCCTGAATTATGCGTTATAAATTTCGTCCAGGGTCTTGCCGCGGAGCGCTGCTACGGTCTGTGCGTTTTCCAGTTTGGACAGCGCGTCGAGGGTCGCTCTCACCATGTTGATCGGATTGGAAGAACCGAGGGATTTGGTCAGAATATTGCGAATGCCTGCCAGTTCGAGGACCGCACGGGTCGGGCCGCCTGCGATGATTCCGCAGCCTTCCGCCGCCGGCTTCATGAAGACTTTGCCTGCGCCGTAGATACCGGTCGCTTCATGCGGAATGGTACCGTTCTTCGTCGCTACGGTGATCATGTTCTTCTTTGCGTCTTCCACGCCTTTGCGGATCGCTTCCGGAACTTCAGCAGCTTTTCCCAGGCCTGCGCCCACTCTGCCCTTTCCGTCGCCGACTACAACAACTGCGGCAAAGGAAAAGCGGCGGCCGCCTTTAACAACTTTGGCAACGCGGTTGATAAAAACCACGTTTTCCTGCAGGTCGGATTCCTGTTTTTCAAATCTTGGCATGTGCTTTTCTCCTTTAGCTTAAAACTTCAGGCCGCCTTCACGAGCGCCTTCAGCCAGAGCCTTGACTCTGCCGTGATAAATGTAGCCGCCGCGGTCAAATACGACCGTGTCGATTCCCTTTTCCAGTGCTTTTTTTGCAATGAGACGGCCTACTTCAGCAGCTGCTTCCGCATTGCCGCCATAAGGGAACTTTTCTTTGATCTCCTTGTCCATGGTGTTGGCGGATACGAGGGTCACGCCTGCCACGTCGTCAATGACCTGTGCATAGATGTGCTGCAGGGAGCGGAATACGTTCAGACGCGGACGCTCTGCAGTACCGGAGATTTTCTTACGGAGACGAAGATGGCGGCGAACCACTGCATCTCTGCTTGCATTTTTACGCATATTGTATTGCCTCCTGTCTTACTTCGTTGCGCCGGTCTTGCCAGCCTTGCGGCGTACATGTTCGCCGGAGTAACGGATGCCCTTGCCTTTGTACGGTTCCGGTTCGCGCCAGGAGCGGATCTCTGCTGCGACCATGCCGACTTTTTCTTTGTCCGCGCCGGATACGACGATCACGACGGAGGACGGGGTAGTGATGGTGATGCCTTCCGGCGGTTCTACGATGACCGGATGGGAGAAGCCCAGGGACAGCTTCAGGTTCTTGCCCTGCATCTGTGCGTTGTAGCCTACGCCCTGGATTTCCAGTTTCTTTTCAAAGCCCTGCGTTACGCCGACGACCATGTTGTTGATCAGCGTGCGGGTCAGGCCGTGAAGAGAGCGTTCTTTAATGTTATCGTTGGGACGGGTCACCAGGATTTCATTGCCTTCCATGGTGATCGTCATTTCTTCGTTCAGGGTACGGGACAGCGTGCCTTTCGGGCCCGTTACGGTAACGGTATGTCCGTCAATCTTGACTTCCACTCCTGCCGGTACCGGAATCGGAGCTCTGCCTATTCTTGACATGTTCTAACCTCCTGCTTACCAGACATATGCGAGAACTTCGCCGCCAAGGCCTTCTTTACGGGCTTTCTTGTCGGTCATGATTCCCTTGGATGTGGAAATAATCGCGATGCCGAGGCCGCCGAGTACGCGGGGCAGATCTTCTTTGCCGGCGTATACGCGCAGACCCGGTTTGGAAATTCTTTTCAGACCTTTGATGACCTTTTCGCGGTTCGCGCCGTATTTCAGGGAAGCGCGGAGCACGGCGTGGCCGTCAACTTCGATCTGTTCACAATTTCTGATAAATCCTTCGTCCTTCAAAATTTCAAGCACAGCCGCTTTAATTTTAGAAGCAGGCATATCAACTTTTTCATGATATGCATCGTTCGCGTTACGAATACGGGTAAGCATATCCGCAATCGGATCGGTTGTTACCATATATAGAATCCTCCTTCCAAAATTCTCTTACCAGCTGGCTTTTCTTACGCCCGGAATTTCTCCGCGGTAAGCCAGGTCACGGAACTGATTGCGGCAGATGCCGAACTTACGCATATAGCCATGGGGACGGCCGGTCAGTTTGCAGCGGTTGTGCAGACGGGTCGGAGATGCGTTGCGCGGCAGTTTGCTCAGTGCTTCCCAATCGCCGGCTTCTTTCAGGGCCTGACGTTTGGCTGCATATTTCTGGACTGCGAGTTCTCTTTTCTTCTCGCGAGCCAACATAGACTTCTTTGCCATATTGTCCTCCTGCTTATTTCTTGAACGGCATGCCGAATTTGGTCAGAAGCTCACGGGCTTCTTCATCGGTCTTCGCTGTTGTTACTACAATGATATCCATACCGCGGAGCTTGTCGATCTTTTCATAATCGACTTCCGGGAAAATCAGCTGTTCTTTGACGCCGAACGCATAGTTGCCGCGGCCGTCAAAGCTCTGCGCGCTGATGCCGCGGAAATCGCGGACGCGGGGAAGAGCGATGTTGATGAGGCGGTCGAGGAATTCATACATTCTTTCGCCGCGGAGAGTGACCTTGCAGCCCAGCGGCATGCCTTCACGGATGTGCCACGCTGCGAGAGACTTTTTCGCCTTGCAGATGATCGGCTTCTGACCGGTGATCGCTGCCAGGTCGGATACGGCAGCGTCTACTGCCTTCGCATTGGTCGTCGCTTCGCCGACGCCGATGTTGATGACGATTTTCTCCAGCTTCGGAATTTCCATTGCATTCTTGTAGCCGAATTTTTCCTGCATTGCAGTTCTGATTTCTGCAGTGTACAAGTCTTTTAATCTGGACATATTTTCCTCCTTCCCCGCTTATTTCTTGTCAATAATAGCGCCGCTCTTGACTGCTGCTCTGACGTAAGATCCGTCTTCCTGCTGGATCTTCTTGATGCGGGTCGGCTTCTTCGTTTCCGGATCCAGGATCATGACATTGGAGACATGAATCGGAGCTTCCTTGGAAATGATGCCGCCCTTCGGATTCGCCTGGGTCGGCTTCGTGTGACGCTTTACCATGTTGACGCCTTCGACGACGACACGGTTCTTCTTGGGCATAGCCGCTTTGATGGTGCCCTGTTTACCTTTATCTTTGCCGGCAATGACGACTACGGTATCACCGGTCTTTACGTGCAAATGGCTCATCGTTTGCCTCCCTTAGAGTACTTCCGGTGCGAGGGAAATGATCTTCATGAAATCTTTTTCACGAAGCTCTCTGGCTACCGGTCCGAAAATACGAGTGCCGATCGGGCTCTTATCGTCTTTGATCAGTACGACTGCATTTTCATCGAAACGGATATGAGAGCCGTCCGGACGGCTTACGCCGTTTACGGAACGGACGATGACGCCCTTTACAACCTGGCTTTTCTTAACAACGCCGCCTGGCGTTGCATCTTTAACAGTGCATACGACGACATCGCCGATGTTGCCGCTCTTGCGCCAGGAACCGCCCAGGACTTTAATGACCAGGACGCTCTTTGCGCCGGTATTATCTGCAACGTTGAGTCTGCTTTCCTGCTGAATCATCGTGCCTATCCTCCTATATTCTCTTTATTAATTCTGACGGGCAACGATCTTTTCAACTCTCCAGCGCTTGTCATGGGACAGCGGGCGGGTCTCTACGATGCGTACGGTATCTCCGACGCGGCATTCGTTGTTTTCGTCATGCGCCTTGAATTTCGTTGTGGTATTGATGGATTTATTATACAGCTTGTGCGGAACCTTACGTTCTACAGCAACGACGACAGTTTTGTCCATTTTATTGCTGACGACGATTCCCTGGCGCACTTTGCGCAAATTTCTTTCTTCTGCCACAGTTATGTCCTCCTGTTGATTTCTCATGCCTTGTTGGCAGCTTTCAGTTCTTCTTCACGCTGCACGGTCTTGATCCGGGCAATCGTTTTCTTCACTTCACGAATGCGTGCAGGATTTTCAAGCTGACCGGTAGCGAGCTGGAACCGGAGGTTGAACAGTTCTTCTTTTAAGCCGGCGACTTTTTCGTCCATTTCGGCAGCAGAGAGGTTGCGAATTTCATTGACCTTCATTTTATTCACCTGCTACTCCTTCATGACCCTTGACTACAAATTTGGTTTTGATCGGCAGCTTGTTGCCGGCAAGGCGCATAGCTTCCTTGGCTACTTCCATGGAAACGCCGCCCATTTCAAACATAACGCGTCCCGGCTTTGCTACTGCTACCCAGTATTCTACGGAACCTTTACCAGAGCCCTGACGGGTGCCCAGCGGTTTTGCGGTAACCGGCTTGTCCGGGAAAATCTTGATCCATACTTTGCCGCCGCGCTTGGTGTAGCGGGTCATTGCGATACGTGCCGCTTCGATCTGACGGTTGGTGATCCAGGAGGGTTCCATGGCTACCAGGCCGTATTCGCCGAAGGTAACGGTGTTGCCGCGGTGTGCTCTGCCTTTCATGCGGCCGCGGAACTGTTTGCGGTATTTAGTACGCTTCGGAATTAACATTAAGCGTCACTCCTTTCGGTGCTCTTTGCTCTGCGATCAGGACGGCCTTCACGGCGGTCGCCTCTCCGTCCGCCTCTGCGGCCTTCACGGCGGTCGTTGCCGCGGTTCTTGCCGTCGCGGGTGTTTTCAGTTTCAGATACGAGTTCGCCCGGAGCTACAAGACCTTTGTAGATCCATACTTTGATGCCGATAGCGCCGTAGGTGGTGTGCGCTGCGGTCACGCCGTAATCAATGTTCGCGCGGAGGGTCTGCAGCGGAATGGAGCCTTCATGATAGCTTTCGGAACGTGCGATTTCCGCGCCGCCGAGACGTCCGCTCACGCAGACCTTGATGCCTTTCGCGCCGGCGCGCATCGTTCTGCCTACCGCCTGTTTGATCGCGCGGCGGAAGCCGATGCGTCTTTCCAGCTGGGAAGCAATGCTTTCCGCAACGAGGATCGCGCTCATGTCGATGGATTTGATTTCCAGAATGTCGATGTCGACTTTCTTGTCGGTGATCGCGGTGAGGGCTTTCTTAATGTCTTCGATGCCCGTGCCGCCGCGGCCGATGACCATGCCCGGCTTCGCGGTGTAGATCGCCAGTTTGATTCTGCCGTTGAGGCGTTTGATGCCGATCTTGGAGATGCCGGCGATGAACAGGTGCTTTTTCAAAAATGCGCGGATTTTTGCGTCTTCTACGAGCAGTTCAGCATAGTCCTTTTCTGCAAACCACTTGGAATCCCAGTCATCAATGACGCCGACGCGCAGTCCATGCGGATTAACTTTCTGACCCAAAACGTTTCCCTCCTTTTAGTCTCTTTCAGCAACTTTAACCGTAAGAGTGCTGGTGCGTTTCATAATCGCGAAAGCCTGTCCGCGGGAACGCGGATGTACACGTTTCATGATTGGGCCTGCATCTGCATAGGTAGTTGATACATAAAGATTATCGATATTCATATCGTTGTTGTTTTCAGCATTTGCCATAGCGCTTCTCAGCGTCTTTTCAACGACGGCAGAAGCAGCCTTCGGGGTCTGGCGGAGGATCGCCAGTGCTTCGCCGACGTCCTTGCCGCGGATCATATCAATGACGATACGGACTTTGCGAGGCGAAATGCGGATGTTTCTCGTAACTGCTTTGACTTCCATTTTCATTCCTCCCCGAATTATTTCTTATCCTTGTTGTGGCCTTTGAAGGTACGGGTCGGAGCAAATTCACCGAGTTTATGACCGACCATATCTTCCGTCACATATACCGGTACGTGTTTTCTGCCGTCATGCACTGCAATGGTGTGACCTACGAAGCTCGGCAGGATGGTAGAAGCACGGGACCAGGTTTTTACTACTTTCTTTTCGCCGGCCTCGTTCATGGCATTGACTTTCTTTTCCAGAGAGAATGCTACGAAAGGCCCCTTCTTTACGGATCTGGACACTTTGACTCCTCCTTATCTTACTTGCGTCTCTTAACAATCAGCTTCGTGGATGCCTTCTTGTTGTCGCGCGTCTTCACGCCGTATGCAGGCTTGCCCCACGGAGTAACCGGACGCTTGCGTCCGACAGGAGATTTGCCTTCGCCGCCGCCGTGCGGATGATCATTCGGGTTCATGACAACGCCGCGGTTTGCCGGGCGTACGCCGAGCCAGCGGTTTCTTCCTGCTTTGCCGAGAGTGATGTTTTCATGGTCTTCATTGCCGACGACGCCGACCGTTGCGCGGCAGCGGATGTGAACTCTTCTCAGTTCGCCGCTGGGCAGTCTCAGCAGAGCGTAGTCGCCTTCTTTTGCCATGAGCTGTGCCGTTTCACCGGCTGCGCGGACCATCTGGCCGCCCTTGCCGATTTTCAGTTCCACATTGTGCACGTTCGTGCCAAGCGGAATGTTGAGGAGCGGGAGGCAGTTGCCCGGTTTGATATCGGATTCCGGACCGCTCGTTACGGTGTCGCCCACTTTCAGTCCTTTCGGAGCGAGAATGTAGCGTTTTTCGCCGTCTGCATAGTGGAGCAGAGCGATGCGGCAGGTACGGTTCGGATCGTATTCGATCGTTGCGACTTTAGCCGGAACATTGTCTTTCGTACGTTTGAAATCGATGATTCTGTACTGACGTTTATGTCCGCCGCCCTGGTGACGAACCGTCATTTTACCGGAACCGTTGCGGCCACCGTGATTATGTACAGGAGCCAGGAGGGATTTCTCCGGCTTTACTGCCGTAATTTCTTCAAAGGTGGAAACGGTCATCTGACGGCGTCCAGGGGTATACGGTTTAAAAGATTTGTAAGCCATTTATATTGCTTCCTCCTTACCTATTAGACCCCTTCGAAGAATTCGATCGTTTCGCCCGGTTTCAGGGTGACGATGGCTTTCTTCCAATCGCTGCGGCGGCCCTGATAACGTCCCATGCGTTTCAGCTTGCCTTCATAGCGCATCGTGTTTACCGCTGCTACTTTTACTTTGAAGATCTGTTCCACAGCCTGGCGGATCTCGATCTTCGTCGCTGCGAGCGGTACGCGGAAAGTATATTTCCCCTCTTCCATGAGAGCGGTCGTTTTTTCAGTGATGATCGGCTTCACGAGGATGTCGCGTGCTTCCATTATGCGAGTACCTCCTCAATTTTTTCTACAGCGCTCTTGGTCATGAAGAGCTTGGTGTAATGGACGAGATCATAGATGTTGATTCCGTCGGCGGTCAGAGCCTTGACGCCCGGAAGATTGCGTGCGGACAGGATGGTGTTCGCCGCTTTTTCGCCGCCGTCTACGATCAGCGCCTTGCCGTCTGCTTTGAAAGCGTCCAGCATTTTGACGACCTGCTTCGTCTTCGGTGCGTCGAATTCGATCTGGTCAAGGATGACGAGTTCATCAGCGCGGAGCTTTTCGGAGAGAGCGGATTTGACTGCGAGCTGACGTGCCTTGCGGGGCATAGCTTTCGCATAGCTTCTCGGGGTCGGTCCGAATACGGTGCCGCCGCCTACCCACAGCGGAGAGCGGATGGAGCCTACGCGTGCGCGGCCGGTGCCTTTCTGCTTCCACGGCTTCTTGCCGCCACCGCGTACCAGACCTCTCGTCTTGGTGGCATGGGTGCCGAGACGCTCATTGCTCATCTGACGCACCACTGCCTGGTGAATAACAGCTTCGTTGTATGCTACGCCAAAGACGCTGTCATTCAGTTCGAATTCACCGGCTGCTTCGCCGGCGATATTATACAGTGTTACTTTCGGCATGGATGTTCCTCCCTTTCAGAACTTATTTTACAGGCTTTACCGTAGCCTGTACCATGACGAGACTTCCCTTAGGTCCGGGGATCCCGCCTTTAACGAGCATGAGATTGCGTGCGGTATCTACTCTGACTACCTGAAGATGCTGCACCGTAACTCTTACGCCGCCCATTTGTCCAGGGAGCTTCTTGCCTTTAAATACTTTGCCACCGCCGCCGGACATACGCGCGCCGAGGGAAGCGGGCTGACGATGGTTCTTGGAGCCGTGAGATTCCGGTCCACGACGGAAATTGTATTTCTTAATGGTGCCGGCAAAGCCTTTACCTTTGCTGGTGCCGATGACGTCTACAATTTCACCTTCTGCGAAGATATCGGCAGCCAGAGTTTGGCCCACTGTATAGGACGGGGTTTCGTCCATTCTAACTTCGCGCAGATACTTTACGGGAGCAACGCCCGCCTTTTCAAACTGGCCCTTGACCGGCTTGGTCAGATGTTTTTCCTTGACTTCGCCGTAGCCGAGCTGAATGGCATTGTATCCGTCGGATTCTACAGTCTTGACTGCAACGACTACGTTCGGAGCCGTTTCCACTACAGTAACCGGAATCAGGTCGCCGTTTTCAGCAAATACCTGAGACATTCCCAATTTTGTTCCCAAAATAGCTTTAGACATTTTCGCACCTCCTTACGCTTTTACTTCAATGCTGACGCCTGCCGGGAGTTCCAGTCTCATCAGTGCGTCCGCGGTCTTCTTGGACGGATCCAGGATATCGATCAGTCTCTTATGCGTGCGCATTTCAAACTGTTCGCGGCTGTCTTTATTGACATGCGGGGAACGGAGAATGGTGTATACATTCCGTTCGGTCGGAAGCGGAATCGGTCCGGATACTCTGGAACCGGTTCTCTTCGCGGTCTCCACAATTTTCGCCGCGCTCTGATCGACTGCTTTGTGATCATAGCCCTTCAGACGAATTCTGATTTTTTCCTGTTTCGACATTACATAAACCTCCTGACGTTCATTTCTCGAATGAACTGCTCCGTGGAAATTCCCCTGCTGTGCAGGCCACCTTCCACTTCATAGTTTTTATATAAAAACACAACAGTGCGGAGCAGCTTCAAAAGCCGCTCCGTACGTGTGTGTCACAAGTTAAATCATATCATTATTTGGAAATTTTCGCAACAACGCCTGCGCCTACGGTACGGCCGCCTTCGCG
>OLZB01000129.1_pt1 | contig 63182 bp, 55 predicted proteins | sample 1673421 | NCBI WGS metagenome assembly OLZB01 (sample SAMEA103958111, study PRJEB25191) | human gut metagenome | biome: human-associated habitat [ENVO:00009003]; feature: intestine environment [ENVO:2100002]; material: feces | place: Germany | collected 2013/2015
CTCTACGTGTGAGGTCGAAATGGTAATGCCGCGGGCTTTCTCTTCAGGCGCCTTGTCAATCTGGTCATATGCCGTGAAGCTGGCGCCGCCCTGCTCTGCCAATACCTTCGTGATCGCCGCCGTCAACGTCGTCTTGCCGTGGTCTACGTGACCAATCGTGCCAATGTTGCAATGCGGCTTATTCCGCTCAAATTTCTCTTTTGCCATTTTACTACTTTCCTAAGTTTATGTTTATACCAAAGTTACTTGAAAAGGAGGAAAAGATGGAGCGGGTGAGGGGAATCGAACCCCCGTCACAGCCTTGGCAAGGCCGTATTCGAGCCACTAAACTACGTCCGCGTTTCAAATGACATTTATAATATTACCAAAAAACACTTGGCTATGCAAGTGTTTTTTAGAAAAATAATAAATTTATCTTTTTATTGCTGCTCGTTTGGCTCTTCTATTAATGGGTCTTCTAGTCCACGAAGTTTTTCTGGAATTTCAATCGTACTGACATTGTACGTTTTACTGATTCTTTCATACCAGAACATTCTTTTTAATATAAAATTATGGATGAATATGATAAAGTATTCGATGGCAATGATGGCGAGTGCTAAAATCATGACAATCGTTTGCGCAGTTCCGGTACTATCACTTACAAAATCGGTTAGATATCCTGCTGCTGTTAGGATGTAGAATGGGGATGGTAACAAGACTCCGTACAGAAGAATGTAACGGATGATGTATTGATACCATTTTGGAATGTGCCCTTTAAATGAAAGTAATTTGATATTTACGATTTTTTTACCGATTGTAGCACCTTTTGTAATGATTGGGATTCCGATGTAGTAGAAAATTGCAACTACGATTGGAATCCATTTCTTAGAAATGATAAATGTTGCAATGATTGTAATGATTCCATAAAAGAATAAGTCAATTAAGAATGCCATCGTTCTTCTTAACATCGATACCTTTCTTCCTTTTTTGTAGGAATTTAATTCTAACATCTCTCTTGTTGGTAACAGTTTTTGAAATAATGGTGTTACGAGATACCCTAAGATGCCACCAGTTGTGTTGATGATTAGATCATCGACATCGAACAATCGATATGCTTTTGGATAGATGAAGAATAGTCCCGTTACCTGCGTTATTTCGAAAAATAGACTTAATAGAAATGTAAAGAGCAATGTCTTTTTGAAACTGCTTTTGAAAAAGTATCGAAGATATACTCCAAAAGGAAGAGTTAAGAGTAGGTTAAACGCTACTTGGTAAAATGGTTTGGTTTTCATGACTTGTAAAACGATACTGAAGCCATCGACATTATTTGGAATTTGACTTGCAATATCCTTCACAAATTGAAATGGTACGAGTTGTGGTGAAAGTGTTGCCATCGTACTTATTTTTTCTGGACTTGGTAGCGGTAGAATTACTAAGTAAAAAGCAGTTAACAAATATAAGACAAACGAGTAAGTAATGAGTACCCTTAGGAAAGGGATGGCACCGTACTTTCTATAACTTGCAATGATATAAGGAATGGTAATAAAAAAAGCCAAGATGGGAAATGTTAGGAGTGCTGTTTTAATTGGCTCAATGTATTCTAACATATTACATCTTGGTTGGGATTTCGATAATTAATAAATGTAGTAGTTCCCGGATGATATCCGTTGTTGTTTTTAGAACATAGATGTAATCATCTTTCTTAGCTTGATTTTCTTCCTTATTGACATTGTTATGTTGATAGAAAGCGTTGGCGCACACACATAAGTTGTATACGTATTCGGCAATGTAGTTTGGCTTTCTTTCGTCGTAAGCCGCCTGCAGCGCGTTTGGCAATTCTAAAATTTGTAGTCTTAAATCACGATCGAATTCGTTGTAGATTTCGTTTGTAAATCCTTTTGGAATTCGCTCTGCCATAATGATGCGATTTAATCTTAGATACGTGTACAAGATATAAGGACCGGTTTTACCAGTAACTTCAGAGAATTTTTCTAAGTCGAAGATGTAGTCTTTTTCTCTTGAATTCTGTAAATCTGCAAATTTTAAGATGGCGTTTACGATTTTGTCGACGTCTTCGATACTCATTGCTTTGTTATCTTCTTTTTTGCTAATGAAAATATCTCTGGCATTCTGGAATAGGGCAGATAGTTTTGGAGTATCGCCATTTCTCGTCTTATAAGGTTTTCCGTCTTCGCCGTTTACTGTTCCGTAACCCAAGTGTTCTAATTTTTTGATAGAGCAGATTCCAGTTTTATCACAGACACGGAATACTTGAGTAAAGTGCATTTCTTGACGGTTATCCGTTACATATAAAATATGATTGGGATGAAAATCTTCCATTCTTTGTAATATGGTTGCAATATCTGTGGAAGCGTATAGGTAAGCACCGTTTGATTTTTTGAAGATTAATGGTGGCAATGGTTTCTTGTCACTTTCTTCTGCAACTTCTATGATTTTTGCACCTTCACTTGTCTTTAACCAAGGTGTCAGTATTTTTTCTGTTCGTGGTAAATATTTGTAACTATCTGATTCGCCATACCAATAGTCAAAATGAACGTCTAAGTAGTCGTATTGAGCTTTGATATCGCCTTTGGATACTTCTAGAATTTTTTTCCAAATTGGAATGTATTCTTCTTTTCCATCTTGTAAATCTTTTGTGATTTTTGCACATTCTTCTTTGATGGTTTCGTCTTCCTTACAAAGAGCACTCATCTTTGGATATGTTTCATCTAAGTAGGAGATTGTAATGTCTTCTAGTTGAATGTTGTCTCTTAAGATTGCGTAGATGACTTGTCCGATTTGTAGTCCGAAGTCTCCTAAGTGTACATCGCCGATAACTTTATGCCCAAAAAATTCTAAGATTCGTTTAATGGATTCGCCAACGATGGCTGTTCTCATATGACCGACGTGTAACGGTTTGGCAACATTTGGACCACCGTAGTCGATGACGAAGGTTTCTTTTTCTGGTAACTCCAATGTGTTTTTGATGTCCTGATGGGTGATGCGTACATATCGATTGATAAATTCATCGGATAGGGTTAAGTTGATGAATCCAGGGCGAACGAACTCGATCTTTTTGAAATATTGCGTGATATTTGGATTGTTGTTTAAATTATTTACGATTTCTTCGCCAACTTCCATAGGATTTTTATGATACTGTTTTGCTACTTTAAAGATGTCGTTACATTGGTAGTCACACAAATCTTTCCGGTCAGAAGGGATTACTTTACAATCGATGTTGTAGCCAGATTTTAAAAATGCATGATTGATGATGCTTGTTAATTCTTCTAAGTACATATTTGATTCCTCCTTTAATAAAAAAAGTGCCACTTTTCTAAGGGCGGATCAACCGCGGTACCACCTTAGTTCATAGTGTGCACTATCTCATTCTTCTTAACGCGAAGTAACGGATTTTCATCTGCTAGAAGAGTGCGTTCATAACATTCAGTCAGTTATTTCCACCAGCCATAACCTCACTAGATTCCGAGTTGTTATTACTATTTCTTCCTTTGCATTTCTTATGCTAAATTATATAAAAAGAGACGTTTTTTGTCAAGATTTCCTTTTTTCGACAAGATTCGACAAATGGATCTCATATGCTTGTAACAGGTGATTATTTTGGAAAATGAATACGAAGTGCTGTTAGATGAATTATCAGGAGTAGTAGGAAGTTTTCGAGATGAAGTAGGAGGAACTAGAGAGGATGTCATCAATCGTGGCATCATCAAATTCAATGTTTATAAGTTTATTCACGATTATCCAGAGTCACAAGACATCGTGAAGAAGATGGATGGAAAGTTTGCGAAAGAACCGGTCAATCCAATCGATCAGGAATTTTTGAAGTCACTTAGTGATTATGTCAGTAGTCATTATTTAATCAGCGTTCCGATTGAAAGTGTTAAAAGAAGAAGAGGTCAAATATCAAAGGATGTTTGCTTTTTCTTAGATCATTATGAAGAGGTAATTCCGTATTTGATTGCATCGAATCATAAAACTTACGACCGATATCGTGTAAAAGAAATTCATAATTCGTGAATTTCTTTTTTATCATCTTGAAATAAAAACTTTTTACAAGATCCCCATAAGATAAGGTTAAAAATCAAATGAATAGAAATTAATTCTATCAATGTGTAGTTATGTGAGAAAAAGAAGTAAGAAAAAAATTGTTTTTTTTAAATGTTGCTGATATAATTAAAATAGGTGTGGCTATAATAAAGAAGATTTATTTTAGACAAAATTTAAGTAAAAAGGATAATAGGTGAATTGAATTATGAAAAAACGGATGAAATCGAAAGGATTTACGTTAATTGAATTGCTTGCAGTTGTTGTATTGTTAGGAATTGTTGCACTGATTGCGGTTCCTTCTGTTACGTATTACTTAACGAGTTCGGAGGCATCTGCATATGAAATGACCGAACAAAATATTGTTGCTGCCGCATACAATATGTTTGCTGATTGTGCTGGTAATTCTGATTCGGAAGTTTGTAGAGCTTACAGTGTTCCGGACCCAAACAGTTATGTGACTGTTCAACTTTCAACACTGATTAATGGTGGTTATTTGGATCCAGTTGTAAATCCTGGTAACCAGGGGGAATATTGTAATGCTGATGATAGTTATGCAATTATTATGAATGGGGCAACTGAAAATGATTTTAATGCTAAGTTAGACTATAAGGTTTGCTTAACATGTGGTGATTATCAGTCGTCCGATTGCCGATTCTACGAAGATCGTTCTGATAAGATTATTAATCCTGCTGATTTTTCTTTAGAACAATGTACGGATTTTAATGCTTTTTTGACAGAAAATGGTATTGATTTAACCGGAAAAGCAGTTATTTTCGGAGAGGATGTTTCATATGATGTCTTACCAAACCCAAGTATTATTGATACCACTAAAGTAGGTACATTTAACATTAATTATACGTTTGGTACATTGTCAGCAGTTACCAGAGTAACCGTTACCGATGTTACGAATCCATCTAAACCGGGTGTTCAAATGACTTCGGGTGGAGAAGATTACGATGGAACTTCTTGGACAAATCAAGATGTCATTGTTACTTTTACGGCTAGAGATGATACTGTTTGTGGCCATACTACAGTTGATGGTTCTGGTGTTCAAGGTTATAAGTATTCAAAAGATAATGGTGCATCTTGGACTTTTGTAGAAAGTGGTTATACTGAATCTGAAACATTTAATGGCGATGTATTGGTAAAAGTTATTGATAATGAAGGCAATGAAGGAGAGACTAATCGATATCATATTATGTTAGATAAAACGCCTCCAACTTGTGTTTCCACTGGTGGTAGAAACGATTGGGCGTTGGAAGGTTCGATTGTTTTGACTGGAACATGTACTGATGCCGATTCTGGATGTAAAGAAACTACGATTCAGAAAACGTATGATTCCGGAATCGAAAGTTCTGCTGAGAGTCCTGGAACTGTCTATGATATTGCAGGAAACTCTACTGTATGTCCAGCTAACCAAACTGTAAAAATTGATAAAACACCTCCAACTTGCGTTTCGTCAGGAGGATCTACAAGTTGGACAAATCAAAATGTTACAATTGTAGGAACTTGTAGTGATAGTGGTTCCGGATGTGTTGGAAATGTTTCTAAATTATATGAAACATCAACGAGTATGAATATTACCAATGCTGGACCTGGTACGGTTTACGACAGAGCAGGAAATTCTACAGTTTGTCCGAATAATCAGACAGTACGTATCGATAAAGTAGCACCAACTTATACGATTACACCATCTGGTACGAGATATGGATCTGGATATCAAAGTGGACTTGTTGTAAGCGCTAGTTGTAGCGATGCACATAGTGGAATTGCTTCTGGATCGCAAAGTCAAACGTTTACTACTCGTGGTAATCATTCTATTAGTGGAACTTGTATTGATAATGTAGGAAATCGTGTAAATTACTCATCTGGTAATTTCCTAGTTTATGTATACGGTGCTAATGCTTCAGCTTGTGGTACTTATAATTATGCATGTGGTTCACATGCATGTGGTTCTCATGCATGTGAATGGGGACAGAAATGTATTTCTGCCCATCCTATTCCAGGTGATCCATTAGATCGTTGGCAATGTGATGTTGAGGAAACAGTTGTAACAAAATGGTGTACAGATTATTGTACATCGTATTGTACAGGAACGAATTCTTGTTGGTATTAGGAGGAAAATATGAAGAAAAAAATTATTATAATTTGTCTTTTAGTCGCTTCCCTTTTTTTAATCGGAATTGGAGTGTTTTTCCTTTCTGATGATAAGAATTTAGAACCGAACGAAAATCTTCCATCTACGCCAACTCCTAGTTTTGATCTTCCGATTGAAGTGACTAATGATACAGGCTATGAAGTTACAACAAACCCAATAGCTGTTGGTAATGCAGTAGGTCTTTTGATAAAGTCCACTGAAGATGAAAATCAGATGTTAAAAATTACGGCCAATTTGCTAAATGAAAATGGAGAAATTGTTTCTAATAGTGAAGTTTATGCTCCGATATTGGGTCAGAGTTATTATGCTACAGAAGTTTCTTTTGTAAATGCTGATGGTGATCTCTTAGATGTAGCATCGGTGCAACTTACCATTTCCAAAGAAGGAAATTATTATACTGGTTTAACTTCTGATTCATTTGAATTAGTTTACGATAATCAAGTTCAAGAAAAGGTATTGAAAACTAGTTTATCTCTTACTTATCAAGGAGATGTCCCAATTGGAGATGTTTCTGGTAGTGTAGTTGTTTTGAAAGATCAGAAGATTGTTTCACTAACGTCATTTACTCAGAGAAATGTTGAAGCAGGTGTTAGTACGAATGTTACTGTTCCTGATATCGATTTTTCTGGTGTAGAAGATATAGAAACCACGTATGATACTATTTTGGTTTTTGTAAATAGTTTAGGATTTTTATCAGAATAACATTTTTAATAAAACCTTATTTCCGAAATGGAAATGAGGTTTTTGTATGTAAGAATATTATTTGTGTTGGTGAATAGGTTTCTAGTATTTTTATAAAAAAATAAATTTTCTCTTTAAGTAACATTAAGCAAAAAAAATTTTGCATTTTATAATCTTTTGTGTTATAATCGTTCAAGTATTTAATGGGAGAAGTGAGAATATGAAAAAGAGAAATGTTGCAATTATTGCACACGTTGACCATGGTAAAACGACTTTGGTCGATCAAATATTAAAATCTAGTGGAACGTTCCGTGAAAATGAAGATACTTCTAATATTACGATGGATTCTAATGCCATTGAAAAAGAAAGAGGTATTACGATTTTAGCTAAGACAACTGCTATCAATTATAATGATTACCGTATTAATATCGTCGATACACCAGGACATGCCGATTTTGGTGGAGAAGTAGAACGTATTATGAATATGGTAGATGGTGCTTTATTAGTTGTCGATGCATATGAAGGACCAATGCCACAAACGAGATTCGTACTTAAGAAAGCATTGGAAGCAGGAGTAAAACCGATTGTCGTTATCAATAAAGTTGATAAACCTTCGGCACGATGTGAAAAAGTTGTCGACGAAGTACTAGATTTATTTATTGAACTTGGTGCTAGTGATGAGCAGATTGACTTTAAAGTTGTCTATGCTAGTGCAATCAATGGAACTTCTAGTTTGGATCCGGATTTATCTACTCAGAAATCTGGTTTCAATCCGTTGTTGGATTTGATTATTTCTGAAATTCCAGCACCGTCTGGCAGTGCCGAAGAACCTTTACAATTTCAACCAGCCTTGTTAGACTACAATGAATATGTTGGAAGAATCGGTGTTGGACGTATCCACAATGGTATGATTAAAGTTGGTCAAATGGTAACATGTTGCCGTTTGGATGGTACGACAAAACAATTTCGTGTTCAAAAATTATTTGGATTTTTAGGAATGAAGAAAATTGAAGTAGAAAGTGCAGAGGCAGGCGATATCGTTGCTGTTGCAGGTCTTGCTGACATCTCTGTTGGTGAAACACTTTGCGATACTACTCATGTTCTTCCACTTCCACCATTACGAATTGATGAACCAACTCTTCAAATGACTTTTGGAACTAATACAAGTCCATTTGCGGGAAGAGATCAAGATACGAAGTTCTTAACAGCTAGACAGTTAGAAGACCGTTTGCAGAAAGAATTACAGAAAGATATCAGTTTGCGTGTTTTATCAAACGATGCAGAAAGTTGGATTGTTTGTGGTCGTGGTGAATTACACTTATCCATTTTAATTGAAAACTTGAGAAGAGAAGGATACGAATTACAAGTATCCAAACCAAAGGTTATCATTAAAGAAATCGATGGTGTTAAGATGGAACCGTTTGAAGAACTGGAAATCGAGTGTCCTGAGGAGTCTGTCGGTTCTGTCATTGAACAGTTGGGTAGTCGTGGTGCTATTATGGAAAATATGACGAACTTTAACAATCAAACTCGTTTGACTTATACGATTCCATCTCGTGGTTTAATTGGATTTACGACTGACTTCATGACTTTGACAAAAGGGTATGGTATTATCAACCACTCTTTTAAGGAATATCGTCCTTATGAAAACATCAATATCGGAGAAAGAAAACTTGGCGTATTGGTTTCTATCGATGAAGGTAAGACGACCGCTTATGCACTTGGTAGTGCTGAAGAACGTGGTGTCATGTTCGTTACACCTGGTGTCGAAGTTTACGAAGGTATGATCGTCGGAGAACATTCTCGTGAGAACGATTTGGCTGTCAACGTTACAAAAGGAAAGAACTTGACGAACGTTCGTGCTGCTGGATCTGATCATACGGTCGTATTAAAACGTCCAAGACCAATTACATTAGAGTATGCATTAGATTACATTAACGAAGACGAGTTGGTCGAGGTTACTCCTCATAACTTGAGACTTCGTAAGAAAACGTTGAATACGGAACAGAGAAAGAAAGAAGATGCAAGACGTCAAAAATAGATGCGTTTGCATCTTTTTTTTGGGAAGTCTTTCTAAATGATTTGATTTTCTATTTATTTTATTTTATAATCTTATATATAGAATAAAAGGAGTTGAATCTTTATGGATCAAAATCAAAAACCAGAAACTTTGCTTGATGATGTAAGTCAAGCTAACAATACAACAACGACAACGCCTTCTGTGACACCTGGAGTTCCAGTAAGTCCAGCACCAGTTAGTGCTCCTCAAACAGAACCGGAGTCATTGGATCTTACACCGGCACCACAAGCGCAGGCACCAGTTCCAGAACCTGTTGCTTCTGAACCAGTATCTGTCGATGTTGCTGCATCAGCGGACGATAATACATCAGATAATCCAGAACTAGAGAATACTGTAATTACGAGTGCTCCAATTACACCAGAAGCAATTGAGGAAGTCGTAGAGTCTACTCCAAGTGTTGCTCCTGTTTCCAATCCGGTTCCGGCATCTCAGCCAGTAGCGCAACCAACTGTACAATCAGTAGAGCAGCCAACTGTACAACAAGTAGAGCAACCGGTTGTTGCACCTGTAAATCCAGAACCTGTTTCTAATCCGCAACCTGCACAGGTTACAGAACCAGTTGCATCAGCAACTACAGAATCTCCAGCATCTAATCCAGATGTTGTCGGTACGATTGCCAATCCAAATGAAGTGATGGCAGCTACAGCTGGAGTAAGTACGGAAGGTGCTGGAACAACGCCACCAATCGATATTAATGGTGGAAATTTTGACAATTCGAATGGTAAGTTGGAGCCTCCTAAAAAGGGTGGTATCGGTAAGATTATCGGTCTTATTTTAATTGTTGCCATTTTAGGTGCAGTCATTATCTTCTTGCCAGATATTCAAAGTTTTATTGTAAGACAGATGAATCCAATTGAGTCAGAGCCTACGCCAACCCCAACGGCTACACCTACGGTTACGAGTTCTGTTTTAACTTGTACCCTTACAACGGATGATGAGACGACTGGTCTTCATCACGTTTTGACAGAAACTTATTCTGGTCAAAATGATGAACTTGCTAACATTGAAGTTGAAGAAGTTGTTACACCAATTGAAAATACTACGATGGATTTTGCTACTGCATTAGAGACGGCAACATCTTCTTGTTTGTTAGAAATGGAACAATATCCTGCTACATCTGGTGTCGTTGCAACTTGCGATACGACAGTTGCAAATTCTTTGACTCGTTCTTTACTATATGATTTAGCACAAATTCAAAATTACAATGCCTCTTTAGCAGGTACGACAACACCTTCTGCTACGCCAGATGCAACGGCAACTCCAGAAGAAACAGTTACTCCGACAGCAACTCCAGAAACTGTAATTCAGTCTCCAATCAATATTGAATACAGTTTAGGAGAAAGCATTGCAAACATTGCTACTGTAAAACAATCTAATGGTTATACTTGTACAACAGAATAAATGAAAAATGGCTAGTAATAGTCATTTTTTTTTGCTATAATTTTGGTGGTGAAGAATCTTTGAAAAAGAACATTTATATTATAGCAATTGTTTTGTTTGTGCTAGATCAATTTACAAAATATTTGGTAGAAGAATACTTGATTTCTACTGTGCCTATCATCGGTTCTTTTTTTACATTAGAGAAAGTACATAATATCGGTGCGGCATGGGGAATTTTAGGTGGAAGTACCTTTTTCTTAGTTTTGGTTAGTGCAGTGGCACTGATTGTACTCAACGAATATTTGCGTTATGAGAAAAAATTTAATAAAATTAGTGTTTTTGGATATGGGCTTCTCATGGGTGGAATTTTAGGAAATTTAATCGACCGTATTTTATATGGTTATGTGATTGATTTCTTGAGTTTTACTTTTGGAAGTTACCAATTTCCAGTTTTTAATTTGGCTGATATGGGAATTGTCATTGGAATTGGATTCCTTTTTATAGAAATATGTCGAGGTGAAGTTTATGAAATTCGAAATCGAAGAAGAAAACGTTAGATTAGATCAATTTCTTTCCAGTAAGATGGGAATTAGTCGTAGTAAAGTAGCTAAATTAATCGATGCTGGTGCAGTAACGGTAGATGGCAACATTGTGAATGCTTCTAAGAAGTGTCGGCCTGGAACAATTGTCCATGTGAGTGAAATGCCGGAAGAAGAGGAATGGATTGTACCGGAAGAGATTCCACTTGATATTGTCTATGAGGATGAATACTTAATCGTCATTAACAAAGCATCTGGTATGGTCGTTCATCCTGGCGCAGGTAATTTTCATGGCACGCTCGTCAATGCATTATTATTTTATTTTGGGAAACAGAAGACCAAGGATGTTCGGCCTGGAATTGTTCATCGTATCGATAAAGATACGTCCGGTTTACTAGTGGTTGCCAAAACAAGTGAAGCGATGGACGCGTTATCTGAAATGATTCGGGAAAAACAAATCAGACGGATTTATTTGGCTTTGGTTGATGGAAAAATCATGCACGAGACAGGAACCATCGATGCACCGATTGGTAGGGATCCATCGGATCGCCAAAAGATGGCGGTTGTCGCTGAACACGGAAAAGAAGCTATTACGCATTTTAAAGTTTTAAAGCGATACTCACAAAATACGTTAGTGGAAGCACGATTAGAGACTGGTCGTACTCACCAGATACGTGTTCATATGGCATACATTGGGCATCCAGTTACCAACGATCCACTATATGAAAAGAAGGGCTCTAAGACAGACTTTGGACAATTTCTTCATTCTTATCAGATGGAATTTGTTCATCCATTTACAAAGAAAAAGATGTCTTTTCAAGCTGAACTTCCAAAAGAGTTTACAAATTATTTAGAAAAGTTGGAAGAAAGTTCATAAGTTTGTTATAATATTATGTTATAAGGGGTGTGATTCCATGGAAGATTCTATTAATCAAAAAAATGAAATTGTCATCAAGTTATTGCATTATTTCATCACGGATTTAAATTACAACCCGATTATCTTACAGGGAATTGAAAATGAAATTTGGTTAGAGAATTTGGATTGTGATTATAAGGTGGTTAGAATTGTATCTAGTCATATTCACAATGAGGAACAAATGCAATTTGATGTTTATAAAACAAAACGTATTATGTCTAAGATTAAGGCGAAGACATTTTCATTTCATTTGCCAACACTCAGTATCTATACGGATCTCGGTGATGATCTCGCATTGCCGGAAGAGAAGAGTATCGATAGCATGTACTTAGATTCCGAAAAAGATTTAGATAAATATCAAGATGTTTTAAAACATCTGCCAGATATTACAAAGAAGATGGAATTTAATGAAGAGGGGATGCAACTTTTCTTGAAGATTACGAACGATATCAATCGTAAGAATTTAAGCGATGCTAAGAGAAATCAGGAAGTGTTCGAACCGAAAGTGCCAGTTGTTACATATGCACTAATTGGTGCTAACGTTGTTATTTTTCTACTTATGATGTTGTCAGGACATTTTAATTACATTACGAATTTGTTTTGTAACTATGGTGATGCTGTACGAGCAGGACAATATTATCGTTTGTTTACATCCGCATTTATTCACGGTGGCTTGTTACACTTAGTAGTCAATATGTATTCGCTGTATATTGTCGGCAGTCAAGTAGAAAGTTACATGGGTAAATTCAAGTTTTGTATCATCTATTTATTTAGTGCTTTAGCAGGTAGTTTGTTATCGATTACTGTAAGCTCTTATGCATCTGTTGGTGCGTCCGGTGCTATCTTTGGACTATTGGGTTCTCTTTTATATTTTGGATACCACTATCGTGTCTATTTAGGAAACGTTTTAAGAAGTCAAATTATTCCATTAATCATTGTCAATTTATTATTGGGATTTATGGTACCTGGAATTGATAATTTTGCTCATATTGGAGGTCTTATCGGTGGCGCCTTGATGACACTTGCATTAGGTGTTAAATATAAGAGTAGTACATTTGAAAAAGTAAACGGTTGGATTGTACTCATTTTGTTTACGGTTTTTTTAGGATACATGGCAATTTTTGCAGCTCATTAAAATCGGAGTTTTTCCGATTTTTTTATTTCTATTATTCTTTTTTAATTGATTTATTTGGCAATCTATTTTATAATTTCTATTAGGATAGGAGTGTATGTTTATGAATAAGAAAATGAATAAAAAGTTAAATAATCAAAAGAAAAAGTTGTTTTTATTTATTGGAATTGCTGTTATTGTAGTAATCGTTTTGGCAATTGTTTTCTTTGTTGCTTTAGGTGGTAAAAAGAATGATAATGGTGGAAGTACTGGCCAAACTGTCTTATTTGATGATGCCTACAACAATACGGTAAATGCAACGAACTATAAAATTCGGTTTACGATTTCTAAAGATGATAGTTCTTTGGTGTTTACTAGTAATATCGATGATTCTTATCAAGAGATTACAGAGCAGAAAACGACACCAGATGAGTCACTACTTAGCAGATATTTTGTCGATTATGAGAATTTAGATTTATATTATTTGAGTGAAATCGGAAATACGATGAATCATTTTGAAGGAATTTATGACTTAAAAGCTATTTATACGGTACTTGATCAAAATAGTGCAAAGAATGTTGTGGATGATGATACTGTCGAGTACGTTATTCCTAATTTGCAAGCATATAATTATATGTTTACTTATTTAGATATCGTAAAAGAAATTGCTGATATCGATTTTGAATCCATTACGGATGATGTAGTAATTACAGTTAATAGTAACGGGGAATATTTATCTTTGTTGACGTTTCAACTAGATGGTGTCAATTTTGAATATGTATTTAGTGATTTTAATGCTGTTACAGATTTGGCGTTACCAGAAGTAACGGTTATTGAACAAAAAGAGGATGAAACGGGAATCATTCTACCTGAAGAAGATTAAAAGCAGGTGATTCGATGAAGAAAAGTAATAGAAAAGGGTTTACATTAATGAACTAATAGCGGTCGTCGTCATTTTAGGCGTGATCGCTTTAATTGCGGTACCTGTAGTGACATCATATCTGTTTGGAAGTTAAGTAATCTCTTGGATGATTGTGTTGGTCGAAGTGCGAGTGTATTTGTAACAGTACATGTATTTAACCGATAACAGGAATTTATTATATTGGTCTATGCAAATGGTTTTGGAAAAAATCTTATCGTTCTGGATTGCGAATTGGTATGAGCAGATTGGAAGAGAAGAATCAAGAAAGTAGCAATTCTATCACTGAAACAGTTGGACTTAATCGAGAAAGTATTTTAACGTCATATAACATTGAAAGTTAGTTCAGCAATTATTGATAAAAAACTTGGAAAACCAAGTTTTTTTCTGTCCCGTTATCTTGAAAAGGATGCTCAAATTATGCTATGATATTGTTATGTATTGGATGGTGATTATATGGAGTTAGAGAAAACCAAAGCGTTTTCTTTGGATGATTTGGCACATACAGAAGTAAGAAATACATTACGTGAAGTTTGGGATTCCTTAAGAGAGAAAGGATACAATCCGACGAATCAAATTGTCGGATACTTAATTAGTGGGGATCCTGGTTTTATTTCGTCGTATCAAGATGCTAGAAAAAAGATAACGAAACTGGATCGTAGTACGATTGTTGCGTTGCTTTTAAAGGAGTACATCAAGTAGTGCGTTATTTAGGACTCGATTTAGGAAGCCGTACGTTAGGAGTTGCTGTTTCTGATGTAACAGGAACGATTGCTAGCAATTATGGGGTGATTCGCCATAATGAAGAATACTCGTCTTTGATTCCAAAAATTCAGGAAATTGTCAAAGAAAAAAAAGTGGATGAGATTGTACTGGGTCTTCCTAAAAACATGAACAACACGATTGGCGAGAAAGGAAATCTCAGTATCTGGTTTCAGCATGAATTAGAAAGTCATCTTGGCTTACCGGTTCATTTGATCGATGAACGACTTACGACTGTACAGGCTCAACATGTTTTACTTCAAAATGACACCTCACGCAAAAAACGTCGTCAAGTAGTAGACGGGGTTGCTGCTACCATTATTTTACAAAGTTATTTAGATCAGAAAGGAAGAATATAATATGGATAAAAATACATTTAAATTAATTACGAATGATGGGACTGAAGTTACTTGTAATGTCCTATTTACATTCGATAGTGATGAAACAAAGAAAAGCTACATTGTCTATACAGATAACTCAAGAGACCAAGAGGGAAACATTCAAGTATTTGCTTCTATCTTTGATCCAAATGATGAAAATACAAAATTAGAACCGATTACAACTGAAAAAGAGTGGAAAGTAATTGAAACGATTTTAGAAACTTTACAAGAAGAGGTTCGCAATAAGCAAGATGCTTCTTCAGAAGAGGGTTCTACGAATCAATAAGTTTCTGCTAAGGAGTAAGTATGAAAAAATTAAGCACAATTATGTTATGTGTGTTAATTTTAGTGGCTACGGCTATTATTTGCGCATGTACCGTATACAACTATAATATTTCTGCTGTTTCTTCTAGCGAAGAGACCAAGGAAGTAACGATTGCTTCCGGTTCTTCTTCTTCTCAAATTGCAGAGCAACTAGAGCAGGAAGGACTGATTCGTAGCAAAACATTTTTTCTTATTTATTTAAAAATATTTCAGGTAAATGATTTAAAAGCAGGTGTTTATACGTTAAGTCCTAGTATGAATGTGGAGACGATTGTCGATACCCTTACAGCGGGTAATAATTATAATCCAAATGAGATTCAAATTCAGTTTCGAGAAGGAATTACGATGCGCGAGGTTGCTCGTTTAATTGCAAGCAATACAAATCATACGGAAGATGAAGTTTTCGCTTTATTAGAAGATGAAACGTATTTGGATTCCTTAATTGAAGAGTATTGGTTTTTAACAGATGCGATTAAAGATCCTGAAATTTATTATTCGTTAGAAGGATATTTATTCCCGGACACTTATAACTTCGCTTCAAAAGATGTTTCTATCGAGACGATATTTGCAACGATGTTGGATGAGATGGAACAAGTGTTAGAACCGTATCGTTCTGATATTGAAGCAAGTCGTTTTTCTGTTCATGAGTTATTAACTCTTGCTAGTATGGCAGAAAAAGAGGGAATCGGTAACGATCGTGCTGATATCGTCAGTGTATTTATCAATCGTATCGATTCTAACATGAGTTTGGGAAGTGATGTTACGACTCGATATGCTTTGCGAATTGATGATGCCACACAGGCACTTACTGCGGCACAATACCAGACGCAAAGTCCATACAATACGCGATTAATCGATGGTAGTATGAATGGAAAATTGCCAGTTGGACCAATCTGTACGGTATCCAAATCTAGTATCGAAGCTGCCATTCATCCGACTGAAACCGATTATTTGTATTTTATTGCTAACATTCAATTAGCACAGACGTTTTTCTTCGACAATAGTCAAGATTTTGAGGCTAAAAAATTAGAATTACAAGATATCAATCAAGGACGATAAGTCTTTTCTATGAATGAGAAAGGGTGATTATTTTGAAAGAGGAAGCATTTAATACAATTGAAGAAGTCAAAAAGTTAAAACAGTATGCTGCTATGAAAGATGTTCCAATTATGGTAGATGAGACAGCAGACTTCATTACAAATTTCATCAAAGAACATCGTATTCGTTCCGTTTTGGAACTTGGTACGGCCATTGGATATTCTGCTATCATGATGGCGCTTTCTGATCCTAATGTTAAAATCACTTCTATCGAACGTGATAGCGAACGATATTTGGAAGCTGTCAAGAATGTCAAATTGTTCGGTTTAGAAGACCGTATCACTTTGATATTTAAAGATGCTTTGGAAGCAGAAATTGAAGGCGAGTTCGACTTGATTTTTATCGATGCTGCCAAGGGACAAAACATTAAGTTTTTTGAACGGTACGAAAAAAATCTTGCTCCAAAAGGCTTTATTATTACAGATAATATGGGCTTTCACGGACTTGTCAACAAAGATGAAAATGAAATTCAAAGTAAGAATGTACGTGGTCTTGTTCGCAAGATTAAAGAATACATTTCTTATTTACAAACGAATTTAAAATACAAGACAGTCATCCACGAAGTAGGGGATGGTATCGCTGTAACTGAAAGAAGATAACCTCTTCTTTTTTCTTTGCAAATAAAAAAATTATGATATAATGTACTCGGGTGTTCATATGAAGTTATTAGTAGTTCCAAACAATTTAGAATTTAATCGTTTTCGCGACTTGGGTGTCCATTCGTTTTTGGTAGGCATTCGAGATTTTTCAACGAATTTTAAAACATCGCTTTCTGTGGATGAAATTCGAGATCTTTGTGAAAAGTATCCAGAGGAAGAGATTTTTTTGTCGTTTAATAAAAACTTGTTTAATCACGAACTGCCAGTCGTAGAATCTATTTTAAAGGAATTGGATTCGTTACCGATTGCCGGAATTTTCTTTTACGATTTGGCAATTTTAAGATTGGCTCAAGAACTTCATTTGAAGATACCAATCGTTTGGAATCAAACTCATCTTGTCACAAATTATCAAACATGTAATTATTACTTCCGTGAGGGAGTATCCTACGCACTTCTTTCTTCTGAAATTACTCTAGAAGAGATGTTAGAAATAAAAAAACATACCGATATGAAGTTGATGGCAACTATTTTTGGATATCCCATTATTGCACATTCAAAACGGAAGTTGTTATCGAATTACTTTGCATCGATTCAAGAAGAAAAAGAAGAAAGACCGTATGAGATTCAGGAAAGTGTTGGTCATGATCCGTATCTTTTACGAGAAGATTCGACCGGAACGACATTTTTCTATCATCGTTTCTTAAATGGTACCGAACCGTTATTTGCTCTTAAGGATGCAAACTTTTCTTATGGACTCGTCTATGAAGATGGGGATGAACCCTTGATGAGAGAAGTTATCGAAACGTTTCAAAATATCATTGCTGGGAAAGAAGATAAAGAGAATGCTGTTGCTCGAATGAATTCTCTGATTGGATCTTATACAGGTTTCTTTTATAAAAAGACAATATACAAGGTGAAGAAAAATGGATAGAGTAGAATTATTATCACCAGCGGGTGATTTGGAACGTTTAAAAATTACATTGTTGTACGGAGCCGATGCCGTCTATATCGGTGGACAAGAGTACAGTTTGCGGGCGAATGCAACGAACTTTTCAATCGATGAGATTAAAGAAGGTTGTGAATTTGCTCATAAGTTAGGGAAAAAAGTATATTTGACTTTGAACATCGTCTTTCATAACGAAGATTTAGATGGTGTTTATGATTATATTGCCCAAGTTGTCGACGCGGGCATCGATGCGTTTATCGTAAGTGACGTCATGCTCATATCCTATTTAGTAGAGCACTATCCATCGGTGGAAGTTCACGTTTCAACACAAGAATCGACGACGAACTTAAAGAGTGTTCAGTTCTTTGCTGATCAAGGTGTCAAGCGAGTCGTATTAGCGCGTGAATTATCAGTATCGGAAATTGCCGAAATTCATGCCGCATGTCCAGTTGATTTGGAAGTGTTCATTCACGGAGCGATGTGCACGTTCTACAGTGGACGTTGTGTGTTATCTAACTATTTGACGAACCGTGATTCCAATCGTGGCGGATGTGCACAAATTTGTCGCTTTGCATTCGATATCGATCATCACGACCAAAAGTTTACGATGGCTACCAAAGATTTAAACATGTCTCATCACGTTCAAGAACTGATTAAAGCCGGCGTAAAAAGTCTAAAGGTAGAAGGGAGAATGCGTTCGCCTTACTATCTTGCTACGGTAATCGGGTGCTACCGGAAGTTGATTGATGCTTACTATGAGAATCGTTTGACGGATGATTTGATGGAAGAGATGGAAAAAACGTTATCTAGAGTAGCAAACCGAGCTACGAGTACTCATTATTATTTTCATGAAGCGGATATGAGTGATCAGTACTATACGGGAAGACAAGAGGCTTCTAATCAAGATTATCTAGCATATGTCTTAGGGTATGACGTAGAAAAAAAACAAGTGAAAATATCACAACGAAATTACTTTAAAGTTTCCGATTCTGTGGAGTTTATCATGCCTAATGGAAACGTAGTTTCGTATACTATAAAAGAGATTTTGGATGAAGATGGAAATTCGGTAGAAATTGCTAATCATCCCGAACAAATCTTATATTTACCAATCGAGGAGGAGATTTTAGAAAGTTCCATGATGCGAGTTCCTGTTTCAAAGGAATAAAAAGGAGGTAGAGAAGTATGAATTTGTATCAAGTTGGTTATTATCGGAAAGATGCTGGAAATGTGGTGACCCTCATCAATTCGATTATTGTGAAAGAGAAAAAACAACATTTTTATGAATTATCAACAGATTGTTTAGTTCCTGCTTTAGAACAAATTAAACCCATAAAAGAAGGAATGAAATTTATTTTACAAGCGGATATTTCTTCAGAACATTTAGTGAGTGAACAACAAGCGATTGCGTATTTAAAGGGAAACAAAGAAGCTATTCAAAAATTATGTCAACAAATTCAAGAGGAAAGAGGGAAGTTACGTGGATTCGAAAAAATTAAAGCACGTGCGCGCCAACTTTTTAAATAAAGAATCGTATTTAAGCTTGTATGCTACGAAAAACGAAGATGCCATTCGGTTTCAAGAAGAATCGTTTTCGGATACGGAGATTAGACCGCAGTTTTATCACGATATCGACCGTATTATCTATTCTCTATCTTATACGCGATATAGTGATAAGACACAGGTATTTTCGTTTGCGTCCAACGATCATATCAGCAAACGAATGATTCATGTGCAATTGGTTTCCAAGATTGCTAGAACGATTGCGCGGGCACTCAATTTGAATGAGGATTTAACGGAAGCAATCGCTTTGGGACACGATATTGGACATACTCCAATCGGCCATACAGGAGAACACATTTTAAACGAAATATCGATGCGCGAGTTAGGAGAAGTATTTGCTCATAACGTACAAGGTGTTCGTGTCTATATGGATTTAGAAAGAAACGGGAAAGGGAACAATCTGACATTACAAGTACTGGATGGCATTCTTTGTCATAACGGTGAATTTGTCTCATCGAAATACGAACCTGTTGCAAAGACGAAAGAGTCGTTTTTGAAAGAATATGAACAATGTTATAAGGATCCGGCGATGCTTACCAAGTTGCGTCCGATGACGTTGGAAGGATGTGTCGTCCGTATCAGTGATTTGATTGGATACTTAGGACGCGATATCGAAGATGCCGTTCGTTTAGGCGTTTTAAAGAAAGAAGAAATTCCGCAATCGATTACGGATGTTTTAGGTAATACGAATTCTTCTATTGTCAATACGATTATTTTGGATATCATCGATCACAGTTTGGGAAAACCTTACATCTCGATGAGTCCAGAAGTATTTCGGGCCATTGTCGACTTAAAAAAATTCAATTATCAACATATTTATGATAAGGCCAATACCAAAGAACAAATTGAGATTTTGACAATTGAGTTCAACTATTTGTACAAGGTGTACTTGAACGATTTGGAAACGAAAAACGAAAGCAGTGAAATTTATACATCGTTCTTACGTGGAAAAGATGCTAAGTATTTAGAAAGTACTTCTGCCAAAAGGATGGTAATCGACTTTTTAAGTGGTATGACAGATGATTATTTAATTGCTTGTTATAACAAGCGAAAATAGTCATCTTTTTTCGTTATTGGCATATTCTATTTCTATCAGTGTCAACAGAAAATGATTGACATTTTTATTGTTTTGTAGTATAATGTTAAAAGATTTATGAAGGAGGGGCCCATCATGAGTGATAAAAAAAAGGTTTATCTTACTGAGCAAGGCTATGAAAATTTAAAAAAGGAACTAGATGATTTGATCAATGTCAAACGTCCAGCGAACATAAATGCAATTAAGGAAGCGAGAGCACTAGGAGATTTGTCAGAAAATGCCGATTACGATGCTGCACGTGCTGAACAAGCAGAAATCGAAGGTAGAATCAAACAAGTGGAAGTAATGCTTGAAAATGCTGAAATCATCAAGGAAGCTTCTAAGGATAAAGTTGGTATCGGGTCTACTGTCGCTATCGAGTATTTAGATGATGAAGATGAAGAAGACGAGTATACCATCGTTGGAAGTCAAGAAGCAGATCCATTTGCATTTAAAATTTCCAATGAATCTCCAATTGCCAAAGCTTTGATTAGCAAGAAGGTAGGAGACATCGTTACAGTAGAAAGTCCAAATGGATCTTACCAAGTAAAAATTACATCTATCAAATAAAGAAGCAGATATGGAAACATATCTTTTCTTTTGCTTGTTTTCTAAATGGATTTAAGATATAATAAGAAAGTGTTGGAGGTGCTATTATGGCAGAAAAGAAAGAAACAAAGAAAAAGGTAACAAAAAAAGAAACAGGTGCTGAAAAGAAAAAGACATCTCCTGTTTTAGTAGATATTGAAATTAAGGGTGAAGAATGGCAAGAAGCTTTGGATAAGACATTCGAAAAGAAACAAAAAGAAGTGAAAGTCGATGGCTTCCGTAAAGGTCATGTACCAAGAGATATTTATGAAAAGAAATTTGGAAAAGAATCTTTATTTTTAGACGCAGCTGACCTTGTTTTACAAGATGCATTCTTAAAAGCATTGGAACAATCTAAAGTTGAACCTGTCGTACAACCAAAAGTAGATTTGAAAGAAATTAACGAAAATGGTGTAACGTTCACATTCTCTTTGATTGCAAAACCAGAAGTGCAAATTAGTAAATACACTGGATTAAAAGTTAAGAAACAAAGTACGGAAGTTACGAAGAAAGAAATCCAAGAAGCAGTTGATGCAACATTAGATCGTTATTCTGAAATGGTTGTAAAAGATGGTCCAGTTGCAGATGGTGATGTTGCCGTTATCGATTTTGAAGGATTTAAAGATGGTGTTGCATTCGAAGGTGGAAAGGGAGAAAATTACTCTTTACAAATCGGAAGCAATACATTTATTCCTGGATTTGAAGAACAATTAATCGGAATGAAGAGCGAAGAAGAAAAAGATATTCAAGTTACGTTCCCAGAAGATTATCCACATGATGATTTAAAAGGAAAAGAAGTAACATTCAAAGTTAAAGTTCACGAAGTAAAAGCCAAAGAAAAGAGAAAATTAGATAAAGATTTCTTTGAAGATTTGGCTATGCCAGGAGTCGACTCTAAGGAAAGTTTAGAAGAAGAAATCAAGAAGAATATCGAAGCTCATAAGATGGAAGATGCAGAAAACAAGTATGTCGATGATATCTTAAAAGCAGTTGCTGAAAATGTAACAGTCGATATTCCAGATGAAATGATCAGTGAAGAGTTAGATAACATGGTTGGAAGATTCGCTGAACAACTTAAGATGCAAGGAATTTCCATCGAAACTTACTATCAATTTACAAAGATGACAGAAGGAGATCTTCGTCATCAAATGGAAGGCGAAGCAAAAGAACACGTTCTATATCGTTTGATGTTAGAGCATATTGCTGAACTAGAACATATTGAAATTAGTGATGAAGATGCTTCTGCTGAAGCTGAAGACCTTGCTAAGAAGTATCAAATGGAAAAAGATGCTTTCTTAAAAGCATTCGGTGGTATCGAAATGATTAAATACGATATGCAAATTCGTAAGACAATTGATTTGTTAAAAGAGAAAAATGCATAAGTTGCATTTTCTTTTTTTTTCTTTTTTGCTATAATTATGTTTAGAATAAGGCGGTGGAGCTATGAAACTAAACAATAAAGGATTTGCGATTTCTATTATCATTTATAGTGTTGGGTCTTTGGCAGTTTTAACTTTAATTTTAATTTTAGCAATCGATTCAGGAATTCGAAAGAACAATACGACGATTGTCGATGCCATTAAAGATGAATTAAATTCTGCTTCTAAAAGTCGGTGGACGTTTACGTATTCTGGTACACCCGAGGCATTTACAGTTCCAGAGACAGGAACGTATCAATTAGAAGTATGGGGTGCTTCTGGAGGAAGTCTTGGTGGTACGGCCGGAAATGGCGGATATGCAACTGCTAAACTTACTTTGACATATAACTCTACAATTTATGTTGTTGTAGGAAGTGCTGGAAATAGTTATAACGGTGGCTATAACGGCGGTGGTGATGGTGGTATTGCTACTGGTAGTGAAGGAACGCAGTCCGGTGCCGGTGGTGGTGGTGCTACTCATATAGCTACTAGCACAGGTACATTAGATTCTTTACAGACGAAACAGTCTTCTATTTTAATTGTTGCTGCAGGTGGCGGTGGTACTGGAAACCAAGGTATCGGTGGTGCTGGTGGTGGAACTAGTGGTAAAGATGGTTATGATACATATAATTCTACTTATAATTCTCTTTGTGGTGCAGGCGCTACTCAATCTAGAGCAGGGTGTTCTATTTCTACTACTGTTGGATGTGGATCATTTGGAAAAGGCGGGAACATGAGTCTTTATTGGGGTGGTTATGGCGGTGCCGGTGGCGGCGGTGGCTACTACGGTGGTGGTGGCTCTGCCAGACAACATGCAGGTGCTGGTGGTGGATCTAGTTATACTGCTTCTGGTGTTACTGATGTTCAGATTATTAGTGGGGATCAGTCGATGCCTGATTATACTGGTGATGGAACGATGATTGGCAATAGTGGAAACGGATATGCCGTCATCACAAAATTGTCATAATTAGACGAGGTACATTTTGAAAAATGTATCTTTTTCTTTGCTTTTTCAGAATATCCCGTTATAATAAGATTTGATGATTTTAGGAGGAGTCTTTTTATGTTAAAAACAAACTTGCCGGTACTTGTCATCCGTGATGTTGTTGTATTTCCACATAGTGAAGTACGCATGGAATTTGACACCTTACCTCAAAAACAGTTGTTATCGCTTAGTGAAGCGTATTATAAAAATCAAATATTGGTTGTCGTCCCAAAAGACGAGTTAGAAGTGGATCCAGACGTATCTGAGTTACCAAAAATTGGTGTGATTGCAGAAGTTAAAATGCATATGGATATGCCGAACGGAAAAACTAGGGTTGCTTTGATGGGATTGGATCGTGGTGAAGTATTATCTTATACCAAAGAAGATGACTTAATCGAGTGTGTTTTAAAAGTATCTTCTAAAAAAGAAATTTCTGCTTTGGAAGAAGAAGCATACATCAGAAGTTTAAAAAATGCACTTACGCAATATATCGATGATGTCTCTTACATGAGTAACAGTTTGATATCTTCTTTGAATGAGATTCACGATTTATCCGAACTTACCGATTTGATTTCGATGGCAATGCCGTTAGATCGGGATCGTAAGTATGCTTATTTAATTGAGATGGACGCGACTGCACGTGCCATGATGCTTTTAGAAGATATGGACAAAGATATGCAAATTAGCGAATTGGAACGAAAGATCGAAAGTCGTTTATCACACGAGTTAGATAAGAATCAAAAAGAGTTTATTTTAAAAGAAAAAATTAAATTAATTAAAGATGAACTTGGTGAAGGATACGATAAAGATCAAGAAATCGATGATCTACGGGAAAAAATTAACAAATTGGGATGTAGTGATAAAATTCGTGAGAATTTGTTACGCGAGGTCAGCAAATACGAACAGACACCTTCTGCTAGTCCAGAGTTATCGATGATTAAAAGTTATTTGGATTGGTTTTTGGCAATTCCTTGGACGAAAGAGACGAAAGATGTTTCCGATATTAGTGAAGTCAAGAAGAGTTTGGATGCGTCTCATTATGCCTTAGAGAGTGTCAAAACTCGTATTTTGGAATATTTAGCAGTCAAGCAGAATACGAACAATTTGAGAAGTCCAATTCTCTGTTTGGTTGGGCCTCCTGGTGTCGGTAAAACGTCTCTTGCGATGGCAATTGCTAAAAGTTTAGGACGGACATTTACCAAAATCAGTGTCGGTGGTGTAAACGATGAAGCAGAAATTGTCGGACATCGTAGGACTTATGTTGGAGCATTACCAGGTCTTATCATTCAAGGAATGAAGAAGGCAGGTACGGTGAATCCGGTTTTCTTAATCGATGAAATCGACAAGATGTCTAAGAGTAATCACGGTGATCCAGCTAGTAGTTTGTTAGAGGTTTTAGATCCAGAGCAAAACAATAAATTTATGGACCATTACTTAGATGAAGAATACGATTTATCGAAAGTAATGTTCATTACGACTGCTAACTATTTGGATCAGATTCCAACCGAGCTTCAGGATCGGTTAGAAGTCGTAGAGTTATCTTCTTATACGGAGTTTGAGAAAGTTGCCATTGCTAAGACGCATTTAATTTCGAAAGAGTTAAAAGAACATGGTCTCAGTGAAGAAGAAGTTACATTTACCGATGCAGCACTTTTAAAGATAGTGAGAAATTATACCAAAGAGGCAGGAGTTCGTGATTTAGAGAGAGTGATTGCTAGCATTTTACGAAAAATCGTCATAGACCGGTTGTTGAACAAGAAAACGGAAGCTCGTGTCGTAGAGGAAGACGATATTGAAACTTACTTAGGAAAAGTGAAGTATCTATATAATGATTCCGATATGAACACTGGTCGAATCGGTGTCGTAAACGGACTTGCTTATACGTCTTTTGGTGGCGACTTATTACCGATTGAAGCAACTTCGTTCAAAGGAAAAGGGGAACTGATTTTAACTGGAAAACTAGGGGAAGTCATGAAAGAATCTGCTATGATATCGTTGTCTTACATCAAAGCGCATGCCGAAGAATTCCACATTGATCCAGAAGTATTTGAAACGAGTTCAATTCATATTCACGTTCCAGAAGGGGCTGTCCCAAAAGATGGACCTTCTGCAGGTGTCACGTTAACGACAGCCTTACTTTCTTTGTTTACAAAGACGAAGGTAAGTCCTAGTGTTGCGATGACAGGAGAGATGACGTTACAAGGAAAAGTTTTGCCAATTGGAGGATTGAAAGAAAAATCGATTGGAGCACATCGTGGTGGCGTCAGAAAGATTTTTATTCCACGTTTGAACGAGAAAGATTTAGAGGAGATTCCTGATGAAATACGGAAAGATACCAAGTTTGTTTTGGTCGATCAGTATCAGGATATTTATAAAGAATTGTTCAAAGGAAAAAGGAGACGCGTGAAAGATGAGGGAACTATCCAACTACTTTATAACTAAAATGATTTATGCATGTCCGGAATGTTTTCAGAATTACATAATCGATCCCAATCGATACGAATCCTTTTTGTATTATACCCGATTTGGAATGGAAGATGGCGAATGGATGTTTTTAGATGAGACGTTTTGGGAAGAGGCGTTAAATCTGATTGCTTGCTATCGTGGTAAGTATTCGTCACCATCCATTACGGAGTTAGAAAACGATTGTATTAGGAGATGCAATACGGTTCTTCAGTGGCGGCCAAAGAGTCGCTTTCAAGAGAATGCAAAAGAGGCTTTGCGAAGAGAAAAGAGATATCGTGGTATTCCTCGTTATTCTCTTTGTCAAAAGGAAGATATCAAAGAACTTTTTTGGAATGATTACTGTAACTTTGAATCCATCCGTTCTTTTGATTCTACGAAAATCTTCGATGGTACGAACTATCCGGACTTTATCTATACGGTGGCATTTGTCAGTCATTTAGATGAGATTGGATTTCATTATCCTAGAATGGTCCAGAATCAGGAAGTAGCGCAGGTATTTCAATCGTATTGTCGTGATTTGTTAGGACATTTTACTCATAAAGAGTTCTATCCCAAGACGGAAGAGGGTAGTCGTCAATATCGTTTGGCAAAGCGAGTTTATCACACGACAAAGCGGGAAAGAAAAGAGGATTTATATGGCGAATGATTCTTTAGTTGATGTTATTTTAGAACAGTTTCCAGAAGAAGCAGATGACGTGATGGCTCTCTATCGTTATTTGTATGCGAAAAAGGCGCTTCTTTTATGCGATGAAGAGCAACTTTATCAGGCTTATCAAGATAAATGGGCATATCAATCGTTTTTGATGACAATGGAAAGTGAAACGATGCCTGTTGTGGAAGAAGAAGTTATACCAGGATTTTTATTTCTTCATCCAGAATTACTAGACCGTGTTTCTTCTCTTATCGCAAAGATGCGAGGTAAATTTCAAGATGACGAGATTCGCGAATATGAAAACGACCTCATTCGTTCGATGAATCAGATGAAGTCTTTGAAGGAAGAAGATTGGATGCAGTACAAATACGAATTCTTAGTTTATGAAACTCTTCATCGGTTGAGTTTAAAAGAACACTTCCTAAAATCACGTTTTGTTTTAAAGCATTGTCCGGAAGTTGGGTTATTATCCGATGAAGAAGTAATTACAGCAACTTTGATGGACTTTGATAATTTTACAAACCTTTTGCTAGGTAATATTGTGAAAGATGATCCATCTTATCTCGGCACGATTTCTTATTTAATTTCGTTTTGTGAGAGTAATTTGCTTCCTACTTTAAAGAGTGATTTAAAAGCCGTGTTAACGATACTTTCTAGTAAGAACAGGTTTCCATACAATGTACAAGCAGCAAAAGGATTAAAAAGAGTGAAACAGTACGAGTCTTTAAACAAAAGGAATCAGGAATGATTCTTTTTTTCATGTTTTCTATTTTTCCCTCATATACATTATTAGAAAAGAGGGATTATATGGAAAAAAAGGTTTCCTTTGAAAAAGAACTTTCATTTCCAGATGAAATTACGGAAGTGACTTCGATTTCGTTGGATCACGATTTACAGTTAGAAGAGCAAACTGTAGAAGGTAGTTTTACAATTAGTGGTACGTATCAAGTGAAGGATACATTGGAGAAAGAATCATTTCACGAGGTCATACCTTGTACGATTGCAATCGATCCGAAGTACGATGCTAGTCAGATTCTGTTTGATATTGATGATTTTTATTATGAGATTCCTACTTCACAGAGTGTTTTGGTTCATATCGATGTCAAATTGCAAAATCTAGTAGAAGTCCAAGTGCCAGAAGAGGTTGAAGTTATATCTACTTCTTCGCGTATCGAAGATGATGCAAAAGAGGAAGGATTACAGCCGATGAAAGAAGATCCATTAGATAATGTGCAACTAGAGGAAGAGGAAAAGAAACCTTTAGAGGACAGAGAAGTACCATTAGAAGAGCCCGTTGCCAGTATGGAAGAGAATACAGAATTGTTAGAACTCACTGATCAAGATTTAACCGATGCTGTTCCTAACCAAGAAATGATTAGTAATTCAACGCCAGAAAAAGAAAATATCATTTTTCCTGCTCAGCCGATTCCGGTAGAAGTTACGAATTTAGGAACTGATAAAAGTGAATCAAGTGATTTACCATCTATTTTTTCTAATCTAGCAGACTCATCAGACACGTTTTGCAAGTATCACGTCTACATCATGCGGGAGTCTGATACTTTAGAGAACGTCATTTCCAAATATCAGACTAGTAGAGATGCTTTAGCAGAATACAACGATTTGGATACTTTGCCAGTCGGTTCTAAATTGATCGTGCCAAGTAATCATGAGTAAGGCACCTTATAAGATTCGATCTTTTCAGATTGTGAATGGAGAACGTCTCATCGATACAGACGATGGGACGTTTCTATTAAAACCACATCAAGATTTAGATTCTACTTTTTCGTTTTTGGAAAATCATCGGATTCCGTTTTTTGCAAGACAAGTGTATACGGATGAACGATACGATGTCTATCCGTACGAAGTACAGAAGGTGTTGGATCCTCGTTCTAAAAGACGAGACTTAAGTGTTGTTTTAGCAAGTATTCATAAGAATACTTGCTTTTATAAAGAAAAGGATACGCATCGCATCGAAACGTTTTATGAGACGTATTCTAAAAAAATAGAAGAGTTAACGGCTTACTATGATTCGATGAACGACGAGTTAGAAGGGTATTTGTTTCCCACTCCGGCAATGCAATATTATTTGAGACACTCGAGTATGATTTTTTTTCATCTTTCTTTGGCCCAACAGTTGCTGCGAGACTGGTATCAGATGGCGCAAGATATTCCGCACGAGAGGTGGGTGTTTTGTAACCGGGCTTGTACATTAGACTCTTATTTACAAGGAAAGTGTGATGTGTTACTCGATTGGAGTAAAGCAAAATTTGCATCGCCTCTAGAAGACCTCGTTATTTTACTGACTGGGCAAGATGACTATTACAGTCTTCTTAGAACCTACGAAAGTATTTTTGAACTCACACCTTTCGAACGATTAGAATTATGGATTATCGGATTGCTTCCCGATGAGATTCGGTTTCGAAGATCTCTTAAGGCAGATTATGCTAATTTTTTAAAGATTCAACAAATGTATCAGAGAATGGAATCGTTTTATCACGCATACTCAGAATATCAAAAGAAATAAAAGAAAGAATAGACCTGCCAATTCAATCAATAAGAGGAACGCAAATATCTTTGTCATGAAAAAGAAAAGTAATATCAATTGATAAATGACGATGATACTGATAGCATAAGTAATCGCTTTAAATAAAACACTTCCTCTTCGTCTTTCTTTGCAGGCAGGGCAACAACAAAATTTGTTATGGCCTTTGTTTCCGTACATAATATCACCTATCGTAGTATATGATTTATCTTGTGAATTTGTAAAAAAGATTTACAAATTTTGTGAATTACGATATAATTAGTGATATCAAAAGCGATGAGTCTAAGGAGTATTCTAATCCGTATGTTATAGAGAACTCATGGTTGGTGGAAATGAGTGCATCGGTTAGGAGAAGGTAGTAGAGGAGCTTAAGACTTGAATACATAGGGTTTTACGGGGCTAGCCGTTATCTAGAAATGAAGAGCATAAAGTAAATCTGTTTCTAAAGAATTTGCTTTGTGAAGCTAAGGTGGTACCGCGGAAAAAGTTTCGTCCTTACATGGTAAGGAGGAACTTTTTTTATGACTGAAAAAGATTATGAACAAGTAAAAAATGCATTTGATTCGTATTATCAATCTTATCAAGATATCAGTGATGATATTAGACATAAGTATGATCATTCTTACCGAGTGGCACACTTAATGGAGATGATTGCAAAGAGATTAGGATACTTGGATAGTGATATCATCTTAGCACGTACGATTGGTCTTTTACACGATATTGGAAGATTCGAACAGTTAAAACAGACGAAGAGTTTTAAAGATAAACAGTTCGATCATGCTAGTTACGCAGTCACGTATTTGTTTGATTTGGGACATATTCGTGATTTTGTGAGTGATGACCGTTACGATACGATTATTAAAGAAGCAATTGAACATCATAGTCGGTATGCTCTAGAAGGAGATATTCCAGAAGAGGCACTTCCTTTTTGCAAACTGATTCGTGATGCCGATAAAATCGATATTTACGAAGTGTGTGCCCATTATTATCCTTATTATTTTGATGGAAATATTACGCCATCTATTAAGAAAGAATTTGAAAGTGAAAAAGCGATTCACAATGAAAATCATAAGACGAAAAGTGATTCCGTCATTCGTATGATGGCCATGTTATACGATTTTAATTACGATGAATCGTTCGATATTTTAGTAGAAACGGATAACTTTGGCTTTTGGGCATCTACTGTTGAAGTTGCACCAGCAGCTGAAGAAGAGTTCCGTCAGTATTTAAACAAATGTTATCAAAAAATAGAGAGAGGTGTTTAAGATGCTAGAGAAGAAATACAACCCAGAAGAAGTAGAGAAAACAAGATACGATTGGTGGCTAGACCATGGATATTTTAAAGCAGGAGATAAGAGTAAACCACCGTTTTGTGTCGTCATTCCACCTCCTAATGTAACCGGTAAGTTACACATTGGACACGCTTGGGATACGACGTTACAGGATATCATCATTCGTTATAAGAGAATGGATGGATACGATGCTTTATGGCTTCCAGGAATGGATCATGCCGGAATTGCAACGCAGGCTAAAGTTGACCAAAAGTTAAAACAAGAAGGAATCGATCCTAGAAGTATGGACCGTAACAATTGGTTGAAGCACGCTTGGGCTTGGAAGAATGAATACGCACAAAATATTCATGAACAATGGAAAGTATTAGGATTATCGCTAGATTATACGAGAGAGAGATTTACTCTTGACGATGGACTTTCGAAAGCAGTTCGTAAAGTATTCGTCGATTTGTATAACGAAGGATTAATTTATCGTGGTGAGAGAATCATCAACTGGGATCCAGAGGCTAGAACAGCACTTTCTAACGAAGAAGTTATCTATAAAGAAGTAGAGGGAGCATTTTACCATATCAAGTATATGATCGATGGCGAAGATGGCAATTATCTAGAAGTTGCTACGACGAGACCGGAAACTTTATTTGGTGATACGGCAGTTGCGGTCAATCCAAAAGATGAAAGATATCAAAAGTATATTGGTAAAAATGTTATTTTGCCAATCGTCAATAAAAAAATTCCGGTTGTTGCAGATATACATGCTGATCCAGAGTTTGGTACTGGTGTCGTAAAAATCACACCGGCCCATGATCCAAACGATTATCAAGTTGGACTTCGTCATAACTTACCGCGAGTAGTTGTTATGAATCCAGATGCGACGATGAATGAAAACGCTGGTAAGTATCAGGGAATGGATCGTTTTGCTTGTAGAGAAGCATTGGTAAAAGATCTACAAGAGGCTGGACTTCTCATCAAAATCAAAAAGATTATGCACAGTGTTGGTCATTCAGAGAGAACCGGAGTTATGGTAGAGCCATATTTATCAAAACAATGGTTCGTTAAGATGAGACCTTTAGCAGATGCCGTTTTAGCAAATCAAAAGAAGAAAGATAAGAAAGTAAACTTCGTTCCAGCCAGATTTGAGAAAATCATGAACCATTGGATGACGATTACATACGATTGGTGTATCTCTAGACAACTTTGGTGGGGACACAGAATTCCTGCTTGGTATAAAGATGGCGAAGTATACGTCGGTATGGAAGCGCCAGAAGGAGAAGGCTGGACACAAGATGAAGATGTTTTAGATACTTGGTTTTCTAGTGCCCTTTGGCCATTTAGTACATTAGGTTGGCCAGAAGAGACCGAAGACTTCAAGAGATATTATCCAAATCATGTTTTAGTAACTGGATACGATATCATTCCTTTCTGGGTTAATCGTATGACGTTCCAAGGCCTTCACTTTACGGGAAAACGTCCATTTGAAACTTGTTTGATTCACGGTTTGGTTCGTGATAAGCTTGGTCGTAAGATGAGTAAGAGTTTAGGAAATGGAGTCGATCCAATTGCCGTTGCGAAAGAGTACGGTATGGACTCTCTGAGATTTTTCTTAACGACGAATTCTGCTCCTGGAATGGATTTGAGATACGATGAAGAAAAAGTAAAATCCACTTGGAACTTTATCAATAAACTTTGGAATGCTTCTCGTTTTGTTTTGATGAACGTAGAAGGCATCAACGATTTATCATTTGATAAGAAAGAACTACAAGTTGCAGATAAATGGATTCTAAACGAACTAAATCAAACGATTAAAAAGGTTCGTAAGAGTATGGATAAGTATCAATTCCATACGGTCGGAAATATGTTATATTCGTTTGTCTGGGATGACTTCTGCGATTGGTATATCGAACTTGCTAAGAGCAATATGACGGATACTACTAAGAAGGTATTACTTCTTGTCTTAACAGATATTTTAAAGATGTTACATCCGTTTATGCCTTATGTAACAGAAGAAATTTATCAAGCATTACCGGTAAAAGATGCTAAGTCTATCATGATTAGTGCCTATCCGGTAGCAAGTCGTACTTATTCTTTCGCTAGTGTCAGTGAAGATTTCCAATCTGTTTTAGATGATATCGTTTCCATTCGTAATTTAAAAGCGAACAATAGCATCAAAAAAGAAAATGCAGTTATGATTTCGGGTAGAGAAGAGTATTTACCATATTTCTGTTCTTTATTAAAAATATCTGAATCTACTTCAAAAGAAGGAATGCAAGAAGTTCATTACGAATCTAAGAATGTTTCTGTTACATATTATCTAGAAGAAGAAACAATCGACAAAGAAGCACTTCATCATGAAATCGAAATGTTAGAAAAATCGATTGCTAGAAGAGAAAATTTATTAAAGAACGAAAATTATGTTACCAAAGCACCTCTTAATGTCGTTCAACTAGATCGAACGAAACTGCAAGAAGAAAAAGAGAAACTTTCTCAGTTAAAACAAAAACTTTCATAAAAGGTTGCAAATGAAGAAGAAAATCGGTATACTGTAAGTGATGAATGAGTAATCATTCAAAAAGGGAATGCTCAATATAGGACTTGAGCACTTACCTTTAGTTTTGGGTTAGTACTTAGTCCATTGGACTTAAGTACTTTTTTCTTGTATTGATTTTATCTTACAATTGTAAATAAAAGTGCAATAAGCAAGAAGATAATGATTAGTAATAAAAGAATCAAAAAATCCTTTTTATACATAATTATCAACCTCCTTTCTGATGAAAGAAGGTAAGTACTTGGGGATTGAACATTCCGCGGAGACTATATCATAATAAAAGAGGAAAAACAAATTGTTGATTTTATAAATTCATATAGATAATAACTTGAAAAAGACAAAATCAATCTTATGATTTCTAAAATCCTATTTTGGATAGATTTGGAAATGAAAACTTTTTCAAATTTGTTGTAATTTTCTTAAAGTTTCTGTATACTGTAAGTGATGAATGAGTAATCATTCAAAAAAGGGAATGCTCAATTTCGGACTTGAGCACTTACCTTTTCTGGTTTGATAAGTACTTAGTCCATTGGACTTAAGTACTCTTTTATTTTTGTAACTCTATTTTACAGTAGTAAAAAGGAGCCCAATTAATAAAAAGATAATTATTAATTATATGATAATATTTAAGACTTCTAAAAAATTCTCCATGAATTTTCATAATATTTTCGAAACATCCATAACTTTTTGCAGTCGCATTCCCACCATAGTTCCAAAACAGATAATTATAATAATCGTCCTCAGCTGCATGCATCATTGCATATTCGTGCGAGCCAACTAGATATATGCAGTTACATATATTAGACATTTCTATAATTTTATCAACAACTTCTTTTGATTTTGGACCTCTATCTATATAGTCCCCCATGAAAATTATAGTATCATCTTTATCCGGAGCAACATTGCTCAATACAGAACACAGCTTGTCATATTCGCCATGTATATCAGATATTCCAATTAGCCTACTCATACTGAAAGATTATAATAAAAATAGAGCATTTACAAATCTCAAAGAATATTCTTCAGCATCAATTTTACAAATTTTCGATTTATTGTATAATAATTGTGATGAAATACTTTATCAGACTTTTTTTTGTAATATACTTATTTTTTGCCTCTGCATGTGTAAATATTGCAGACATCAATCATAACATTGTTGCACAGAAAACAAATAATGCTATGTTTCTTGATAGTGCTGAATTTCCTGTGTATAAAAATATAAATAAGTCTGAAAAATCAATTGCACCCTCAACCAGAAATAATACTACCATTATTTTATCAACCAAAAATGATGATACAAATTCTACGTTTGAAACTTTTAGAGGGCAATTAACACCTGAGAATAGACAATTTTCACTACTACTCTCGTATTTGTATAATAAATCCTATTTGGAAAACATTTTCAATTTTCATAACAAACAATTATTATCTGAAATTAGCCCCAATGCCCCGTAACCCTTATTATAAAATCAAAGTAAAGACTTTCTTTAGTTTAAGATAGTCTGATTTGTGTTGAAATGGTTATATAATAAGGAGATTTTTTATGCAAAATATTGAAAATAAAACGGAAGAACATTTAAATCCAACAAAATTTCAAGATGCACCAGGGACAGGCGTAATGGCATCATTGATATTTATGGGCACAATGCTTTTTATATTGGTGCTGCTTTCCAGATTTATTCATTAGAAAAATAATAACAGTCTTTATTCTTACAAAGCCAAACTTGGCATAAATATATGCCAAAATTTATGGGACTAAGAATTAAATCCTTAGTCCCTTTTTTTATACATATATGCTGAATATTAATAAACTATGCAGCTTTTTTTTCGTCTTTAGGTTCTTGTTTAACTGAATCTTTAGGTTGTGCATCAGATTTAGCAACAGATGATTTATTTCTTGTTGCATACATATAGATGCCACCCGCAACTGCAAGAGCTCCCACTGCAACAGCCAGAATAATTTTTACAGGTTTTGATTTTGAATGTTCCATCATTGTCTCAAGTTCATCTTTATATTCACCAAACTTTCCTACAATACGTTTTAATGGATTTTTATTTCTAGCTTCCCAGCCCTTATCAGTTTCCAGAATATCATCGAGATAGCGCCTATTTGCAGATTTACCAAGATTATATTCGGCATTATTATGCCAATCAACTTTTTCTTCAATATTCTTCTTACTCATAGCAATATAACCTTGTTTATCATTAGTATACTGATCTATAAACGCAGCGAAAATATCCCCTACTTGAGGTTTTTGCGCATTAATTCTTGCTTGATCAATTTCAAACTCAGAATTTGCCCAAGTTAGACCATATCGCTCTGGACGAAGTTCAACAGCTTCTTTTGTTAAGAAACCGTTTTTAGGATTTGTATAATCTACAGGTCCACCAGTTTTAGTACTACCATAAGGAGTACCGGCTATTTTTGATTCAATAGGTGTAATACCATACATTTCACGTCTTGATGTAAACAGTGTATAATGACAGCAACCTGTAAGTTTATTAGGCGTAAATCCATCAACATACATAATATTATGTTTATATATTCCACCATCCAATTTTTGTATTTCGTCTATATCGCGGCAGATATCCTTGTAATCCTGAGCATCCTTATTCCATGGTCCGGCTCCTAACAATACCTTAACTTTTAACTTTGTTTCTTTTGGAATATCTTCCCTCTTTAAAAAGTCCAAATAACCGCCGGTAGACATAGGAAAACCTTTTTGCTCATCAGGTCTGCCAAAGCCAAATACTAAAATTTCACCATCCTTTATTGGAGAAAGATACCCCATAACATTATGACCATCAGCAATTTGTCCCTTATTAAAGAACAATTCGTTTAATGCATCCTGCCCTTTTTCTCCTGCATTCCAGATTAAGTTAGTTAACCATTTTGCATTTTTATGCTTGGCTTCAATAACTTCTTCTATATTTGATCCATTATATTTGAACGGAGTATAACCCTTTGGTGCCTCTTTTGTAAGTCCATTATTGCCTCTTCCAAAAGGAGCGTTTGCATCGTCAAATTTCATATTTGCTGGCGTAACACCATTACCAACAGATTTAGTTTCTATACTCGCAAAATCCCCCGTAAGAAACTTAGCTGCATCAGGAGTATCTAAAGATTTCATTTCTTTATCAAAAGTATAAGACACTGTACCAACTGAAATATTATCAGGATTGATTCTTGCAGATGAAATACCGGCTTTTAAAATATTATAAGTTCCGGCTCCATCTCTAAAATTATCTAAATATGGATCCATAACAGCATGAGCAATTTGACGCTCTCTTGGTGTCAAAGCCTCTGAATTTATACCGTATTGTTTCGCTTTTTTCAGTATATCAAATTCTGGAAGATTTCTCATAACTTCAGCATCAGAAGCATCACCAACAACAACCTGATATTTAAAAGGATCGTCAGTAAGTCCCTGATAATTTCTTCCGGTATTATGATCAACAATATGTGCTTTTACTCCATCGACAGAAGTATCACCTAAAGCCGACATATTAGCAATATGATTACCATAAGTGTTTGCAATTCTATCATGACATATAACATTTGCCGGATTATAGTAATCAAATTCGGCAGTATTCATGTGCTTGTGGATAGATTCAGCTAAAGCACGCATTCCATCAGAATTTACTATCTCTGCTTCAAAAGGAACATTTCCCCAACAATCGTACGCATAAGGCTTAGAAGCTCGGGCAAGATGAGGAGTATAGATAAAATAATGAGGTTCTCCTTTTAGCTTATTGTATGACGGATTATGAGAAGATATCTTAAATAAAGCATACGGAATAGTCTCAGTTTCACCTAAAACTCTTTCTGATAATCTTGTTATAGTACCTTTTGCGCTTGTTGGCTCTAAAATACAATATTTAGACTTCGCATTTGGTCCTGTACCATTAGGTTTTGATTGAATTACATAACTCAATTCAGTAGGTTTTAAGCCTAATTTTTTAGCAACAGTTTCTAAATCTTCGCCAACCTGTGCACTATAAAAATGCTTAGCAGGAATTTCATCTGGTAATGAAGCAATCCCCCCAGGGAAATCAGCTTCTTTATGAATTAAAAATTTGTACCCGCCCTTAGAATTATTATGCTCCCAAAATGGCATAAAACTTCTGGCATCTACTGATTTTTCCTCAACCCTGCCATCAGGAAGGGTTATTTTAACTTTTTCATGCTTTCTAAGACTAGCCGGCAGCTCAAAACCAACAACACCTTCGCCACCTTGAGCGGCTTCCGGTAATCCCAGACCATTATTTTCAGGGGTAATAGAAGCTAGCTGCCACATATTTTTACCAGTAAATGATAATTGAACTATTCGTGAAGTATTCAATGGTGCAGTATAATTTTGCTGTGAATTTTTTACACCATTATTTAATCCTCTTCTGTCGTATACCGTAGAAGGGTAATTTTGAACTAAACTTACGCGCATAAATGTCCCTACCTTTATATAAACATGTCCCTACTATATGCTATTTATAAAAACACTAAAAATATTTTTGAATAGTGCATGCAGAAAATATTACAAATTATTACAGGAGAAGGTGATTAAACACCTTACTCCTGTTTATTCTATCTATGTAGCAGGAGTTTCCTCTGCTACTTGGGAATCCTTATCCTTTTTAGTCTTTCTTACTTTAGCGGCCTTTTCAAAGGCAATCTTGCCATCAACAAGAGTAACTTTTATAGTATCACCGTGAGCATATTTGCCAGAAAGAATTTCTTCTGCCAAGCTATCTTCCATTTTACGTTGTATTAAACGTCTTAACGGACGAGCGCCATAAGCCTCCGAATATCCATTATCAGCCAAATGATCTTTAACTTCATCAGTAACTTCAATATTAAGCTCTTTTTCAGCGAGACGCTTAAATAAGTCTTTTAACATTAAATCAACAATTTGTCTGATTTCTTCTTTTGTCAAATGTGCAAATACAATAGTTTCATCAATACGATTTAAGAATTCCGGTCTAAAGGCTTTTTTCATCTCTTCAGTAACAGTTTCTTTTAATTTTTCGTACTTATCCTTTGATTCATCATCAGATGTAGTGAAACCTAATTTTGAAGTATTAGTAATCATGCTTGCACCGACATTAGAAGTCATTATAATTACGGTATTTTTGAAACTTACATGACGACCTTTTGAATCTGTCAACCTGCCATCATCCAAAATTTGAAGCATAATATTAAATACATCAGGGTGAGCCTTTTCAATTTCGTCGAAAAGAACCACAGAATAAGGTTTCTTTCTAACTAATTCAGACAAATGACCACCATCATCATAACCAACATAACCTGGAGGAGATCCGATAAGTTTTGCAGTTGAATGTTTTTCCATAAATTCTGACATATCAACCCTTATCATGTTATCCTCAGAACCAAACATTGCTTCAGCCAAAGCTTTTGCCAACTCAGTTTTACCTACTCCGGTAGGACCACAGAAAATGAAACTACCAATAGGTCTGTTTGGCGCTTTCAAACCGACTCTTGCACGTCTGATAGCTTTAGATATGGCAACTATAGCATCATGTTGTCCTATTACACGCTGATGCAAAGTGTCTTCGAGCTTCATAAGGCGCTCACTTTCACCTTCAGTTAACTTGGTAACAGGAACACCTGTCATCATAGCAATAACTTCAGCAACATTCTCAGCAGTTACAGTAGCCTTATTAGTTTCGTGTTCTTCACGCCATTTAGCTGAAACTTCTCTGATTTTATCCCTCAAATCAGCTTCTTCATCACGCAGCTGCGATGCTGTTTCAAACTCTTGATTTCTAATTGCATCCTCTTTTTCTTTTATTAATGATTTTAATTGCTTTTCAAGTTCTTTTCCTTCAGGACACATGTTAGAAACCTTTAATCTAACCTTTGAACTTGCCTCATCAATAACATCAATTGCTTTGTCAGGAAGATATCTGTCATTGACATACTTACTTGACAATTTTACAGCTGCCACGATTGCATCATCAGAAATAATCAACTTATGGTGTTCTTCATATTTTGGTTTCAACCCTTTGATTATTTCAATAGACTCATCTATTGTAGGTTCTTCAATCAATACAGGTTGAAAACGTCTTTCCAATGCTGAGTCTTTTTCAATATACTTTCTATATTCATCTGAAGTTGTAGCACCGATAACTTGAATTTCGCCTCTAGATAGAGCAGGTTTCAAAATATTAGCAGCATCAATAGCACCTTCGGCTGCTCCGGCTCCAATCAATGTATGCATTTCATCAATAACAAGAATAATATTTCCGGCTTGACGAATTTCATCCATAATTTTTTTCAGACGTTCTTCAAATTCACCACGGTACTTTGTACCCGCAACCAAAAGTCCCATATCCAATTGAATAACTTTTTTCCCATCCAAAATATCAGGGACTTCGGCATTAACAATACGAATAGCAAGCCCTTCAGCAACGGCGGTTTTACCTACACCCGGCTCACCAAGAAGCACAGGATTATTCTTTGTTCTTCTTGCCAAAATTTGAATAACACGTTCAATTTCTTTTTCTCTACCTACAACAGGGTCCAATCTCAACTCCTGCGCAGCCAGAGTTAAATCACGTCCAAATTCATCTAAACTAGGAGTTTTTGTTTTCCCTGAAGAAGACGATGTTGAAGATGATGATGAGGAGGAGGAACCTGCAGCAGTTTGAGGTTTTGATTCACCTAACATCTTAACCACATTACTTCTTACTTTATTTAAATCAACTCCAAGATTTTCCAAAACTCTGGCAGCAACACCTTCACCTTCTCTAATCAAACCGAGAAGCAGATGTTCTGTGCCAATATAATTATGACCTAATTGTCGTGCTTCATCCCATGAAAGTTCTAAAACCCTTTTTGCACGTGGAGTAAAAGGAATTTCAACAGCCACAAAGCCGGAACCTCTGCCGATGATTTTTTCAACTTCAGTTCTTGCATCCTTTAAGTTTACTCCCATAGATTTTAGAGTTTTAGCAGCAACACCTGTTCCCTCTCCGATAAGTCCAAGCAGAACCTGTTCTGTTCCGACAAAATTATGACCTAATCTTCGAGCTTCTTCCTGGGCAAGCATAATAACTTTTATTGCCTTTTCCGTAAAACGTTCGAACATTTTTTACTCCTATCTCTTCTTATAACCAAATTATACATAAAACAGAAAAAGTTTCAAGGGATTAACATAAGTTTATCAAGGTTATAAGAGCAAATAAACATTAAATAAAATAAACACAACTTGCAAGAATATAATTATTTTAATCCTAAGTCTTTTAAAAATCTCTCATTCTCAGAAAGGTCAAAAAGAGACTCTTCGCTAAAAGGATCTGTGAACCCATTTTTTGAAAACAGCTCATCAACAATTTTATTATGTGATGTATTATCTGCATCAGACAATGCCAATCTAGTAAAATTTTTCACATCAGTTTTTCGTTCATATAAGTTCAAAGCATGCCGTGATAAATTTTTAAGAAAGGAATTTTTTACTTCTACGTTTAACGGTTCTACCGGAGAACTCATCAAAGAATAAGCATTGGCGTCATTTTCAGCCTTAAGTTGTTTTGCAAGTTTTTTAAACATCACATCTCCCTGTTTATATTGATATTATACATTATTTTTCATTTAAATCAACTTTTTATCCTGCAGTGGGGTAATAAAAATATAATGTACAGTAAATATTATTTAAAGCATCCAAGATTTATAAACTTGATTATAAAATATCTTTAAATTAGAATAAATATGCTGATTAGAAAAAGAAAAGAGGGAAAAATGCTTGATATAAAACTGATTAGAGAAAATCCTGAAAAAATTAATGAGCTTCTTAAAAGGAGAAATCCGGATTTATCTATAGATGAAGTTATCGCAATTGATGAAGAAAGAAGAAAAATTCAAACAAAAGCTGATGAATTAAGAGCAAAAAGAAAATCTGAATCACAAAAAATCGGTATTATGAAAAAAAATGGAGAAAATACTGATCAAATCCAAGAAGAAGTAAGAGTTCTAGGGGATGAAATAAAAATTTTGGAAGAACAACAAAATAGCTTAGATGCAAAACAAAAAGATATATTATTACATATTCCGAACATTCCTGATGAAACAACCCCAATTGGATTATCGGAAGATGACAATGTGGAAGTTTATAAATGGGGAGAACCAAGAAAATTTGATTTCGAATTTAAAGCACACTGGGATATTTGTGAAGAAAAGAATCTCGTGGATTTCGAACGCGGGGTAAAATTATCTCAAAGCAGATTTACTCTTTATAGAGGTAAAGGTGCAAGGTTAGAACGTGCAATTATAAACTTCTTCCTTGATTACCACACACAAGAACAAGGGTACGAAGAAATATTGCCACCATTTATGGCTAATTCAACAACAATGACAGGGACAGGCCAATTGCCAAAATTCGCAGAAGATATGTATAAGTGTGAAAATGAAGATTTATATCTCATACCAACTGCAGAAGTTCCTGTTACGAATATTTATTCAGGCGAAATTTTATCTGAAGAAGACCTGCCAAAATATATGACAGCCTACACACCTTGTTTTAGAAGAGAAGCTGGTTCTGCAGGTAAAGATACAAGAGGTCTAATAAGAGTCCATCAGTTCAATAAAGTAGAACTTGTCAAACTGTGTACACCGGAAACAAGCAAAGATGAACACGAAAAATTAACTGAAGATGCTGAAAAAATGCTTCAATTATTAGAACTTCCATATAGACGTGAAGCATTATCAACCGGAGATATCGGATTTTCAGCAAACAAATGTTGGGATTTAGAGGTTTGGATGCCTTCTTACGGAACTTATAAAGAAATTTCAAGTTGTTCAAATTACGGCGACTACCAAGCTAGACGTGCCAATATCAGATATAAAGAAAAAGCTACAGGTAAAACAAGATTTGTTCATACAATTAATGGTTCTGGGCTTGCTGTTGGCAGAACGTTTGCAGCTATCGTTGAAAATTATCAACAAGAAGACGGAACCATTATCATTCCTGAAGTTTTGAGAAAATATACAGGCTTTGACAAACTGTAACTTGAAAACAAATACCAAAAAAGCCTGAATATAAATTCAGGCTTTTTTGGATAAAAGTTTTAGCCTTTATTATAATTTTCCCCTTGCATTTTTAATCTTAACTTTACTTTGATCCTTAGCCAACCCTTTAAGACTATCCAAGCCATCAAGTATACCTTGAACAAACCCTTGTTTACTAGGATCTGATACCGCTTTTCTCAAAAAAATATCTACTTCTTCTTTTGGCTTTGTTGAACCTATTTCAAAACCCCTTGAATAATCCTTCATAGCATCAACAACTTTTACTCTTACACGCTGTCCGCCTGTAAAATTTACCGGGGTAATTCCGAGTTTCATATTTATATTTCCTTTCGTACAAAATTAGCCAAGCTTATCAAATACATCCTTTCTGGTTTTGGCAATTACAATTTCCTTTTCCATAGCATTAGCTTTATTAATTAAAGAGGCTAAATAATTTACCGGATTTCGAAACTGATGAAACAAACCTTCTTTAGGATTTGTAGTTTTAACACCTAATGAAACATCTTCCGGATATAAATTCGCCATTAATCTTGTTGAATTTGGATTTGTTGTATACAAAGTTACACCTACATTTTCTCTGCACTTCAAATTATGCAACATGTTATTGACCTTATCTAAGTCAACATCTTTTACACGCTTGCGTAAAGCCTCAATAGCAGTTTGATTCATCATTAAAGACATACCAAAGCTTTGAGCAGACCGATTATTTGTAGAACTATAAACTTGCATTATTTAATTTCTCCTTTTATATTGAAAACTAACACTTCAATTATAAATAACTAAAAAAATATTTTTGCTAAAAATACTGTTTAATTTTGAAAAATCTTAACATTACAGGATTTTATAAATATTCATGCTGTGTTATAATAAAAATAGAATAGCTTTTGAAGGGTATAAAATGTACGAGTTTCCATTTGAACTTGATGATTTTCAAAAAGAAGCGTGTCAAATTATTGATAACGGAGAAAGCGTTGTAGTGTGCGCACCAACAGGTGCAGGGAAGACAGTTATAGCTCAGCACGCCATCCACAGAGCACTAGAAGAAGGCTGCAGAATTTTCTATACAACTCCATTGAAAGCACTTTCAAATCAAAAGTTCTACGATTTTGGAGAAAAATACGGAGCCGATAAAGTAGGACTTTTAACAGGAGATACTTCGATAAACAGAAATGCACAAATTGTAATTATGACAACCGAAGTATTCAGAAATATGCTATATGGAACCAATTTTGGTGCAGTTGCAGACAACTTAAAAAATGTAAAATATGTGGTTTTAGATGAAGTTCACTATATGAATGATGAACAACGTGGAACAGTTTGGGAAGAAAGCATAATATATTGCCCAACAAATATTCAAATAATAGCATTATCTGCCACTGTTGCTAATTGTCAAGAACTAACAGAATGGATAAACACAGTTCATTCAAAAACCCAATTAGTAAATACAGATTTTAGACCTGTACCACTAAAATTCTACTATTTTGACAGTTCTCAACCTTATAAGTTACTACCGTTGCTCACTCCGGACGGAAAGCTTAATAAAAAAATAAAACCTGAAAAACCTCAATGGGCAAAAGGTAAAGATAAAAGAAAAAAATCTTATGTAAAACAAATAATTTCCAATTTAGCAGAAAATGATATGCTTCCTGCAATATATTTCACATTTTCACGAAAAAAATGCGACGAACAAATGGAAAAATGTTCAGGATTAGGACTGAACACAAAAACTGAACAAGAAAAAATAAAATTATTTATAGAAGATTATATTGCTGAAAATCCACATTTATACGGTAATAAACATATTGAATATTTAATTCAAGGGGTAGCTTCGCACCATGCAGGCTTATTACCTGCGTGGAAAAATCTAGTTGAAAAATTATTCCAGCAAGGCCTTATAAAAGTTGTATTTGCAACTGAAACTTTAGCTGCAGGAATCAATATGCCTGCAAGATCAACTGTTATTAGCGCAACAAGTAAAAGAACAGATACCGGACATAGAATATTAACGGCAAATGAATTTTTACAAATGTCAGGGCGCGCAGGAAGACGAGGGATGGATGAAGTTGGATATGTTACTATCGTAGGAACATCTTTCCAATCTCCAGAAGAAGTTGCAGAACTTGTACTTAGCGATTCTAATCCGCTTGAAAGCAGATTCTCGCCAAGCTATTCTATGGTGCTGAATCTTTTACAACGATTCAATCTTGATGAAGCTAAAGAACTTATTTTAAAAAGTTTCGGTTATTACTCATCAGATTTTAGATTAAAACCAATACTACTACAGTTAGAAGAATATAATAATGAAATTAAAAATAGAAGTTTTATATGCCATTGCGGCTTGTCTGATGATAAATTAATTGAATATGATAAACTAAGATTTTTATATGTACAAAACAGACAAACCTATAAAAAAATTCTTCGCCAAGAAAAATCAAAACACAGACCGCTTTCTCCAGAAATCATTGAATTTGGAGAAAAAAATAAACAAGATTTACACACATTACAAAAATTTGCCTGCGACTGCTGCAAACAATACAAACGCCATTCTAAAAATCTGGAAGTAATTAAACGACTTGACAGTAAAAAAAGAAAACTTGAAAAAGAAATTGAAAGACAAAAAGATATCTACTGGAATAAATTTTTAGCACACAGAGCATTACTTATAGAATACGGCTATCTTGAAAATGATTATCCAACCCAAAAGGGTAAAACAACATCTCAAATTCGTTCTGAAAATGAGCTATATATAGCTGAAATAATTTTTTCAGGAATATTAGAAACTCTTACCCCATCACAACTAGCTGCAGTAATCTGTGCTATCACTACAGAAGAATTAAGAATGGAAATACCATATATACCGTTTTCTGAGCCTGTCAGAAAAACACTTAATCAGGTAAGAAATATTAAACGAAAACTTGAAAAACTTCAATCAAAATATGATATCGAAGCCCCTCTTTATATAAACCCTTATTTTAGTTCTCTAATTGAACTTTGGATAGAAGGAGCCGAGTGGGAAACGGTATCAGAACAAATTGCCGATATTGGGGAAGGAGATATTGTACGAGCATTTAAACGTGTTGTTGATATTCTAAGACAACTAACAACCATAGATAATGTTCCGGAACCTTTAGTTTTTACTGCTCGTGAAGCGATTGAAAAAATTATGCGTGCTCCTGTTGATATTGATTAAACAAATAAAAATAAAGACAAAATAAATATATATCTTATATTAAATTAACACTTTCCTTGACCTAACGGTACGTTTGGAGTTTAATTAAATGTGCAAAACATATTTACATTTACCAAACTGAGAGGAGAAAATAATGATTACCAAAATAACAAATACCCCAAATAATTATCGTACAAATTTATTAAACCAAAACCAATACTATACCAATGCTAATAATACTAAATTAAAATTTAATTCTATACAACAAGACAATGTTTCTTTCAACGGGAAGAAAACTCCTGAATTAAATAATATTATTAACAAAGCTTTCGATATTTTATCTAAAAATAGAAATGGAAGTAAACATTTAGGAACATATCATGGCACTTCAGGAAAAACAAATTTTAGTTTATATGAAACCGAATTTGGTAAAAAAGCAACACTAAATGTCGTAAGAAATAATGAATTTGCAAATTATGAAATTTCAAAAGCTTCAAATAAATCGCCTCAAATAACCCTTTTAGATAAAGAAGTGGCCTCTAAAAATATAACTGAAATAGTAAGTCGCTTTTTAACATCAATGAAATAAGATAAATAGACCTTTCATTAAAATAAACTTAGATAGTGGTAGATATAGTGTATATTTACCACTATTTAGTTTTGTAAAACCCTCTCTATGAAAAGGATTGAAGTATTTATTAAAATATGTTACAATAATAGTAAGAACACCCTATTTGCCCTCATAGGTCTCTGACGAGTGTTATTCCCCACCCCACTCTAAAAACAAAAAGGTATCCGGTTACACTAAAATCAGGTGCTGCTATGGATACACTTCTTGAAAAAAATCAAATTTCAATACCATTTAGGACTTGCGAATATGCACTCACTCTTTCGCTATTTATCACTTTAGTCCTTAGCCACACAATATTTATCCCGCCTCTTTTTGCAAATGATTTAATTGCAAATACTTCAGTACCTGCGCCTACATTAAAAGAGATGGGTGAGTATATTAAAGAAGAAATGAACCCTGAAATAAAAAAAGAAAAATTTAATCTTAGAATAGCAGAAAAATACAAAGGTTATAACATTAATGATGTTTCAGATGGTATAAAACATATAAAAATGACAAAATATTTTAACGGCAGACCGGTTAGAATAAATATAGTAGAAATTAATAATCAAATAGCCAAAGATTACGAAATAAAACCGGCAACAGCAACATCAAACACACTTGCCAGCAAAAAATCAGTAAAAACAATTGCCCAAAATACAAATTCTATCGTTGCAATAAATGGAGGATATTTTAAACCGCAAACAGGAGTTCCATTGGGTACTCTAATGATAGATGAAAAAATATACACAGGTCCTATCTACGATAGAGTAGCTCTGGGAATATTCAAAGACAAATATGAAGTAGGCAGAATAAGATTAAATGCCAAAATTACAGGCAACAACCAGGAAATAAAAATTGATAACATCAACCAGCCAAGAATGCTATCCTCATATATTATAGCTTATACAAGGGATTGGGGGAAATATGCTCCTGCCTCACCTCAGTATGGTGTCCAACTACAAATTGTTGGAAATCGAATCACAGCAGCCTCCGCCAATCCCCTTTCTATTCCAGAAAACGGTTATGTTCTTGTAGGTCCAAAATCACAATTAGGAAAACTTTTTGGTGCTGAATATGTTGATATCAGTATTAATATAAACCCTAGATGGGAAAATGTAAAACACATAATTAGCGGAGGCCCTTATCTGATAAAAGACAATGAAATATTTATAGATATGACGGCTCAACGCCTTCAATCTATAGGTGGCAGAAATCCTAGAACTGCAATAGGTTACACAAAAGATAATGATTTAATTTTACTCGCTGCAGACGGTCGAGAAGGAAGTTCTGTCGGTCTTACATTAGTTGAACTTGCTAACTTTATGAAATCTCTTGGTTGTACAAATGCAATCAATTTAGATGGAGGAGGCTCAACAGTAATGTATGTTAACGGACAAATTGTTAATCGTCCAAACCAAGTCGGAGGAATCGCACTATCAAATGCTCTTGTCGTTTCTAAAAAAAATGCAAGCTAAATTATTTACATGCCTGGAAAGAATAGGCAAATACGGAATAGTTTGCTACTAAGAAATCATTTTAACTTGTATATATCCGAGATTAATTCTTCAATATTTTCTCCGGGTTTGATATTTTTTGCCTGATTCGCAAAAGTTAGAGCCTTTTCATAATCTTGTCTGTTATAATAAACAATAGCCCTATTATATGCTATTAAGTATTTTTCATCTTCTGTTTTAGCCAAAGATGCAGCGCTATCTAAAGCCATTAATGCAGAATTAAAATCACCAAGGTCAACATAAACAGAAGAGATATTAATATAACCTGCCGCAAAATTTGGATAATCATGAATATATTTTTTATGTTCCTCTAGTTTTTTTCTAAGGCGCGCATCATTACTACCCATAATCAATGGCGGATAATAGAAACTTTCACTATACAAACCTTTTACATTTGTAATTGTAGGTTCCATTCGGTACAAAAGAGCAAGAGTTTCTAAATCTCTGTTTGATAAATATTGAAAATCCGAACGATAAAGAGCATACATATTCATGTTATTTTCATTCGAAGAATACATTAAATCAGATTTTTTATCACTATGCCCCATAATACCTAAAGTATGCCCCAATTCATGCAATGCAGTATTATAAATTTCACGAGATGAAAAATTTTCTTTTCTAGGATTTGTTTTATAAAATGTTAAATTCATTCGCTCCAACAATCCATCACTAGATATTATAGGATCAGTATAGGCAACCGTATACATACAAATACCGCCAGAACAAACATCCTCGGGCAAATCCGCAAAAGTTATTACTATATTAGCATTCTTAATATCATTTGTCTCAACAAATTTTACAAATGTAGTTCTATCAGTCCACTGTTTAAGAGCTCTATCAATATTCTCTTTATAATAAGGAGGAACAGAATCCAAATTCTCAAAATAAATTTTCAAAGGAAACGATTTTATATCCCACCTTAATATATCATTACCCACAGTTGCATTATATATATAATTATCTTCAACTCCCTCCAAAAGCCTATGGCGCAAAGATACAGCCTGATATCTTGCATATTTTTTAGCTTCATCATCGATATTAGAATTACCCATTTGATATAATTTTTTCTGAACAGAATAAGTTGGCTCAGTTTTAGACAGCGCAAGAACATAATAAAATCGTGTTAAAATATTTTTTGAATCAGCAGATAATGAACGTTCAAATAAAGGAATGGATTCCTCATATTTACCTATGGTATACATATTTTTTGCTTTCTTATAGTAATAAGCAGCACTCAAAGGTGATTTATACACCATATACACAATAAGGACAATTAATAGTATAAGTAGTAAAAATTTACGCATTCTTTTTTTCAGCCAAATCCTTTTCCAGTTGCTGCGCCAAAGCTCTTGTATCACCCTTTAGCTTAAAATACTCAGCAAATTTTGGAGTAGTCTTAATATTTATACTACGCCCATTTTTATCTTTATGCTTTGAAACAAGTCCCTTTTCAACGAGTTCGGAAACATGCTCATAAGCAGCAGAACGAAGTTTTACAAGCTCTGTTTGTCTTATCGGTTCTTTAAGCGCAATTACAAGTAATGTTCTCAATACAGCAGGAGACAAATCTATAGGACAAATTTTTTCAACAATATCCGAATAATCTTCCTTTACTTGCAATATATAGCCATTCTCATCATCAATTTCTAAAGCACCATCCCTTGAGGCATAATCCATAATTAATTCTAAAATCGCTTCTTCAACTTCTTCAGGCTCACAATCTAAATATGTTGCAATTTCTTCTAAAGATAACGCCTTAGCCGTAACAAACAGTACAGCTTCAATTCTTGATTTAAGCTGTTGCATGATTACCACCTTTAACTACATACAAATCAGAATAGAATTCCTCTTGTTCCAACTCATAATCTGTATCCCTACTTAAAAACAACAATGCCAGATATGCACTAATCTTATCCATACCTAATATTGTTAACTCATTCAACTCAATCCTATCCACACGATTAAAAATCTGTTCCAAATTATCTTTTAATTTAAGAACCGATTCTTCAATATATTCTTCATGAGCCATAGAAACAATTTCATCAGGCGTGAGTCTTGAATAATTTCTAACATGACGTTTTGCTCTTTCATGAGCACTTTTTAACGATGCACGTTTTTCTAATTTTTCATAAAACTCCAACTGCTTAATCAAATCTTTCAATGTAACTACTCTATTACGATTAAGTCTGATACTGGTTCTTCTTTGTAAAGCCTCGTCAAAACTAACCACATTACTTGTTGGAATAAATTCCTGATCCTCAGGGTATTCAACTATAAAACCGTCATCATCATAAATAACATCATCCGTCTGTTCATCTTGAAAATCTTCTAAAGACAAACCGGCAAGCACATTGGACTGAAGTCGACACAAAATAGAAGCGAATAAAAGAGTTCTTGAAGCTACTCGCAAATTTAAAGATTTTAACTCAATCATTCTTTGCAAATATTTTTCTGTAACATCTAGAATATCTATATTCCAAGGATCAATCTTACCTTGCTTAGCCATATCAACAAGAATTCCAATTCCGTCATTTGCATCAAATTCTGATGTCTTACCATATATAGAAGCTTCCAAATCTTGCGAATTTATTAGATTATTGTTCATTGTCGTCATCTCTTAATTTTACACCTGTAACTTTAGTTTTACCCTTTTCTTTTTGAGTAACACCGATTGTCCTGTTAGCGGCCTCAATCATAGGGCGCCTGTGGCTAACTACAATAAATTGAGTACTGATTGATTGTTTTTGAATCATATCTGCAATTCTTTCAACATTCATAGTATCTAAACTTGCATCTACCTCATCCAAAGCATAAAAAGGAGCCGGTAAATATTTTTGAATAGAAAATACCAACGCAAGCGCAGTTAAAGCTTTTTCCCCTCCAGATAATGCCCCGAGCTTGTTATTTGTAGTTTTGTCTCTTGGTTTAGCCTCAATAGTCATACCTGCAGAAAGCGGATCCTTCTCATTTTCAAGAATAAGTTTTCCTTCGCCCTCGGATAACTGGTGATAAATATCTTTGAAATTTTCATTAATAGCAGTAAAAGTAGTCATAAATGCCTCTTTTTTCTGCTGTTCAAAACCATTCATCTTGTCCAAAATAGACTGACGCTCTGTTGATAAAGTAGTAATCTGAGTATCTAACTCGGCTTTTCTTGCAGCCTTTTCCTCATAAGAAACGATTGCTCGCATATTAACATCACCAAGTTCTTGCATTCTTTTATCCAATCTTTGAATCTTTGCATTTAACTCATCAATTGAAATTTGAACAGGTTCCAATTTATCAACATCCACACCTGAATTAGAAAGAAATTCGGAAGCCTCTTTCAATTGAGGCTCAAGTTCTCTTCTTCTGGCTTTAAAAGATTCTATTTGCTCATTAATTCTGTCTATTTCAGATGTTTTTACTGCACTGCTTGTTTGTAATTCTACAAGATTCTTATGAATTTCTTCTTTCTGATTCACAAGTTCTCCAATTTTTTCATCAATTACAGCTATCTTATCAGATAGGGAGTTTAATTGTTCCTCTAATTGATTGATTTCTGTTTTATATGTTTCTTTATCCGCTTGGAGAGAATCATTATTTTTAAGTGTATTCTTAATATCGTCTTCTTTTGATGTAATAAGCTGCTCGTTAAATTTGATAGTATTTTCAAACCCTTGAATCTCACTATTAACATTCATCAGATTACCATTAAGGCGTCTTATCTCATCCTCAATACCTTGAGTTTTCTCTTTTAAATCTTTCAAATCTTTATCATTTAAAAGACTATCCAATTCAGCTAACTTATCTTGAGAATTTTTGATTTCATCTGAAAGAACAACTCTTTTTTCTTCAATTTTATCCAGCTCAGAATTTAGTTTTTCAATTCTAGGTTCGTTTTCCTTAACAAATGTTGTTTTCAATTCCAATAAAGCTTGGCTATTTTCAAACTGCGAATTCATATTTGAAAGTTCTATTTTAGCTTTTGAATATTCAGTTGAAGAAGAGGAATACGCAATTCTGATTTTATCAAGCTTATCTTCTAACTCTCTTTTTTTTACGACTGCTGCATCATATTTTTTTTGCAACTCATCAAGTTTTTCTTTTGCTCTTTCAAGTTCTTTATCATCATTTTGCCCAAATCCGAAAATAGATTTTTTTACATATCCACCTGTAATTGCGGCCGACTTTTCATAAAGTTTACCATCCAGAGTAACCATTCTATACTTACCAATCAAAGCTTCAGCAGACTCTGCATCTTCCATTATTAACGTATCTCCAACTGCATAGTAAAATGCATCAATATACATATCATCAAAATCAACAAGATTTATTGCAAAATCTATTACTCCTTGATTCTTTGGCAACTGCAAACGTGAAGGGGCTTTCTTTATTTTACTTAAAGGTATAAATGTTGCTCGCCCGGATTTAGATGAATTAAGAAGTTCCATAGCCACATAAGCGGCATGAGGATCGTCAACAACAATATGTGATAATCTTCCACCAAAAGCAATATCAAGTGCTAGAGAATACTCTTCATCAACAGAACCCAATTGCATTAACGGAGCATGAACCCCTTCCAGGTTAGCTTGCATGACTGTATTTATCGGCAAATTGGAACCGGAAGAAGATATTGCCCTTCTTTGAGCCTCCATATCCGAAAATTTACGATACGCGGCACGAACATCGTGGTCATAGTCCTCAATAGCAGTCTTTGCATCATCCAAATCTTTCATAGTTTTTGTCTGAATTTCTTTCAATTCATCCATTTCTTTCTTCAAATCAGAAACTTGCATCTCTTTTAATGATTTATCATCATCAAAACTAGCTTTAGCCTTAAGTGCATTTTCAATAAACTCTTTTGCTTCAGTAATCTCTTTTCTCAAATTATTCAATTCATTCTCTTTTGGGAAAGAGAGTTTTAGTAATTCATTATCCTTATCCTTGAGCACATCTAAAGCCCGAGAAACATCATTTCTTTCTTGAATATATTTATCAGCGGTAGAACTTAAACCAGAAATATCCTCCAATTTTTTTGTCAACTCATCTTTTTTCTCTTTTAACTGAGATTCAAGTATTCCTATTTTATCGTGTGCCAATTTAATATTTAATCTTTCATCTTCAATTTTTTTCTTGTAAGATTCTATACCATTTTTGGCATTTTCAATAGAATGTAAGCCCTTTTGAATTTGAGTCTCTGAATAATCAATAGCATTTTTCTTAGTCTGAATTCTTGCTGATAAATCACTTTGTAAATCTTTTAATTTATTACGTTCTTCTTCACCTTGTTCTTTCAACTTAGCATCAAGCTCTTTGTATTTTTCATTAATTAGACGAATTTTTTCATCTAAATCCTTTTTATTGATTTGCTCCTCTTTTAATTTTTTATTTGATTGAAGAATATTCTCATGAGCCAGCTCTAAATTTCTCTTTAAATCAAAAAACTTCACAGTACTAATTTGCGATTCCAGTCCTGATTTTTCTTCTTGTAACTTTTTGTATTTCAACGCAACTTCTCTTTCGGCCTTTAATTGTTCCAGAGTTTTTTCAACCTCTGTTAATATAAGAGAAGCTGCCTCAACACGTTGTTCAACAGTTTTTAATTCATTAGTTGCCTGATCTATTCTTCTGTCAAAATCAGCTACACCTGCAATTTCATCAATTATTCCACGTCGGACTTTAGATGAACACATAACAATACTGTTAACATCTCCTTGCATCATAACATTATAACTGTTTGGAGTAATATTATACTTTTCTAAAATAGTTCTTATATTGGTTAATGTATCCACTTTATCATTTAAATAATAAGTACTGGCATACCCCTGATTAGTTTTTTTAATTCTTCTGGTTACAGATAACTCATTAAGTCCTTCCACATCACCAAATATAACTTTTACAGACGCCTCATTTTTATTATTAAAAGTAGTTATAAAATCGGATAAATTTTCAATTCGTAAGGCACTTCCGGTTCTAAGACCAAGTGCGAACATAACACTATCAATAATATTACTTTTTCCAGAACCATTAGGTCCTGAAACCGTAGTAAAACCTTTCAATAATGGGATATCTGTTTTATTTGCAAATGATTTAAAATTATCTATTTCCAGTTGTTTAATGTACATAAATTTACCCGAGTATAGTCTTTGTATCTATTATGACAGTTCAAATATAGTCATGTCAAACTTATGTACTATTATTTACAATTAAGATATTAATTATCCAAACTTTGAGCAGAATATTCCTTAGCATATAAAGGATTAACAGCAAGCCATTTAAAGGCTTGAGACTCAACTTCAGGAATATCAATCACAAAAGTTCCGCCGTATCTACCTCTGGAAAAGACAAGATAACCTTCTTGCGCCAAATTATGAAAAGCTTTTCGAATTGTATTTGGACTTAAATCAAGCATTGCAGACAATTCTTTTATAGATGGAAGCTTATCCCCTACTTCATAATTTTGGGCAATCATTCTTTTTATATAGTTTTGGGTCTTTTCATAATGATAAAAAGCCGTATCCTGTGCCGGCGCAAATATAGAAGTTTCGGGCTTTTGTGATGGGATTTCACTATGAGGCATCCTTATTACAGAAGTTCCATACCTTCCTCTTCTGGCAAGAAGTATTCCGCGCTCAATTAAAACGGATAAAGCATCATGAACCGTTTTTATACTAGCCTTTAAGGCTTTAGAAAGTTTTGCATGAGATGGAATTTTATCTCCAACTCTTAAATTTTTTGTAATATAATTTTCTAAATCTTTAACAACCATATCAACCAGAGTTTCAGGTCCATAATTATTTTTGGAAGATTTAATATCAAAATCTACACTCTGAAGAACCCAACCTGAATCTTTTGAATTTTTAAATTTGTGAAGCAAAATATTTTTAGTAGCAAGATATTCAAGAGCAAGTCTGGTTGTATTAGCTGAATAGCCTATTATTGTAGCTATCGTACGAGAAGAAGGAAGCTGTGAGCCTACACTAAAACCACCCGTCAAAATATATCGTTTTATTTCTTCTATAGCAAGCTCTCTTTTTGAGGTCAACTTACGAAGAGTTGTAGTTTGCTTTTTATAATCCTTTACCAGAGTGCCAATGCATTGCTTGGACTCAACATAACCCAAATCTTCAAGATATCTGAAAGAATTTTGAACAGTACCGATACTTACACCAAGAAGATAGGCAAACTCAGATTTTGAAGGAAGAATATTATTTATTTTTATTTTTCCGCACTGTAAATCATGTTTAATCCAATTGGCTAACCACTTGGCAATAACTACCGATTTTGATTCAGTTATATTTTTTAATTCCGGAAGCTTAAAATCAATATTTGTTATATCAATTTTTTCTAATTGCGATTTTTGAGGAAAAATATACCTGTCTTCTTTCATATTCATAAATTTCTACCTACTTTCGAGTTTAATAATATATTATGTGTAAAAAAACATCAAGTTATTTTTTGTTAGTTCGTGTAGTTTTATTACAAACCAAATACAAATTGACTTAACAAATACTATGAGGAATACTATAAATATGGTAAAACAAAAAATTATAGCACTTGTTGACTGTGATTCTTTTTTTGTATCTTGCGAACAGAAAAAGAACCCTGAATATGCAGGAAAAGCAGTATGCGTTCTATCCAATAATGACGGTTGTGTTATATCCCGCTCCAGAGAAGCCAAAAATATGGGAATAAAAATGGGAGAGCCATATTTTATGGCAAAAAAAAATTATCCAAAAGCTATATATTTATCTGCTGATCACGATTATTACAAAAAAGTCTCAGATTCAATTATGAGTATTCTAAAAAATTTTAGCCCCTACGCAGAAATATACTCAATTGATGAAGCCTTTGTTGATTTAACAGGATTAACAAGATTATACAAAAAAAATTATTATAAATTAGCAGTATATTTAAGAGAAAAAATTTTACAAGAGGTGAATATTCCAGTTTCCATAGGAGTAAGCTCTACAAAAACTTTGGCTAAATTAGCTTCAGACAAAGCAAAAAATATTTCCGGCGGAGTTTACCTAATAGGCAAAAGAAAAATAAAAACAGAACTAAAGGGAACAAAAATTGAAGAAATATGGGGAATCGGAAAAAGATTATCTAAAAACCTGAGAAAGTACGGGGTACTGACAGCGGAAGAACTCGTAAAAAAAAGTGATATCTGGCTTGATAAGGTAATTGGAATTCATGGACTTGAAATGAAACATGAACTTCTGGGGAAAATGGTTTCTCCGGTCTCAAACAAAGAACGAATACCAAAATCTATACAAAATACACGAGCTTTTGGAATATTCACAACAGATTTCAATTATATTAAAAATGAATTAAATAAACATATACATACCTCTTGCAGAAAATTACGCAAGTATAATACAAAATGCCTTCAAATAGGAGTAATGTTAAGAACCAAAGACTTTAAAGTCTACTATACTAAACAGGAATTGATATCCCCCACAGATTTTGAACTGGAAATTTCAAATATTGCAATGTATTTACTGGAACAAATTTATCAACCAGACATTTTATACCGCAGCACCGGAATTGTACTGGAAAAAATAGGAGAACAAGGCTCTGAACAGCTATCATTATATACTGATTCAAGCACTGAAATAAAGAAAAAGAATTTAACTCAATGTTTTGATAAATTGGAATCAAAATTCGGAAAAAATATTATCCAAACTGGTTTTACTTTTCAAAAAAACAAATAGCAAAAAATTATATTCAGCAGCTTTGCAATATTTAGATTTCATAAGACAGATAAGTGTAAAGGAATATTATATATGCAAATAGATAAAATAACTTATCCATATTTTACGTCAAAAAATAATACATTACAAAATCAACAGCCAAAATTTGATTTACTGAGTAAGTTTCATGAATGCACAAAAAATTCTGCAGATATGACAGATACTATTGTTGTTCCCAGAACAATATTTAAGGGGTACCTTGGAATAATGACAGGTACAACTTTAATAACATTAGGTTCAATATTAAACAAATCACCTAAAATTTCAAAATCCTTAAGCATAGCAGGATTATTAACATCACTATACGGTACTTGGGCATTTGTCAGACCTTTTATTATTAAAGATAGTAAAGGAGTAGCAACCAATAAAAATGAAGAGACCAAAGAATAAATCATTGGTCTCATTTATTATGATAAGAATAGAAAGAATCTATGATTTTATATCTGTTTTGATAGTTATAGGTACAAGTATTTGATAATTATGTATTATACCCATTTTTTGAAGATAACAGGCAACTTTATTTACAAAATTCAAATTTTTAGTCGAATCTTTCATATCCGTATAATGAGAGTCAAAATTATAGATATCATAAATATAACCGCTTACTGAGCCATCAGGATTTTCTTTTAAACCAGTCAGAGTACATCCATTTATAGCTCTTTTCATATCTTCAGAATCATTTGCAGCAACAACAAATTTTGTTTTTCTGGTTCCATCAGAATTTTTGATTTTACCGGATTTCCAATCCTGAACAGCCTTTCTTATATTTTTTGATGTACTTAGTTCATGAGCTAAGTCGCTATTTTTTGAATAAATCAGTATTCTATCCGACTTTGAATCAGGAAGCCCCAATTCAGAACGCATTTTTTTTATTTCACTATTTTTCTTAACAACGTATTCTTCATTATCCTTTATCTTTGATGGAGTAGTTAGGGAAATATTCATCAAATTTCTGGCATTAGGATAATTCATATTAACACAGTTATTTATACCTTTTAACACTGAAGAAGGTGAAGATAATATATATGGACCTAAAATTACTGTGTCTAGCATAATAAATTAATATCCCCTACTTTATAAACAAATTTTAAAAATTAAAATTGACATTAATTTATTAGTTGTTAAGAATTATTATAAATGCAGAATAACAGCTAAACTTCAGTATCAAAAAAATTTGCAATTTCTCTCTTGGCAGATTCAACATCATCTGATGAATGTATTAAATTAAATCTTTTTTCTCCGGGTGCATATTGTGAACGAATAGATTTTTTCAATGTACTTGCTCTGGCAACAGCATCTTCACCCCCAAGAACCATTGCCTTAATTTTACCTGAAACCAAAAAATCAATCCAGTCCTTGAAAAAAAACTTGTCCTTATGAGTAATGTAGTTTCCCTCCATCTTGCTACGTGTAGGAGTACCATTCCACTGAGTAAGAACAGTAAGACCTGAAGACTTAATCTCATCCATAATTTTTGAATCCAGATGTCTATTTATAGCATCAGGCTTTAACATAACAAAAGTTTTTTCATAAGCCGTAAAACATGGCCTATAGCTGGCTTGATTTGGGGTAATTTTCATTTTAACAATCATCTATATATTTAATAACTTACGATTATAAAGTATCACATCAAAGAATAATAATCAATCCTCATTTATAAACCACCTTGAAGTCTTGATAGTGGTTCCTTGGCGTGTGGAGGTAAAATTAACAAATTAGGATTGTGTACACAAAACTTAAACATTGAATTACCCATAGAGTCCGGTGGAAATTCTTCTACCATACCAATAACATTTTTATACCAAGCTTTAGATTCTTCTTTCGACACCAGCTTAATATTTCCAACACATTGAGCCTCATCACTACGGCGTTGTGCAATTTGTAAAAGTCGAGTACCAATATCTTTTAAATATTCTAATCCCTGTTTATAGTATGGAGTTTTTGGATTTGTATAATTTCTAAGATTATCAACAAATACATGGCTAGGATCATCACTACAATCATACGAATAATACGAACCAGGCTGATACTTACGGATTTCAATATTAACTTCGCCAAGAACATTTCCGGAATCATCACAAACTGAATAATGCTCAGCGTTATGCCCTATATAATTTTTAAAAACATTAGCATAATATTCTCCGATATTATCACCTTTGCGAAGTCTGATTTTTCCTATATAACCTTCCATACAGCTTCCAATATTAGTGTATTTTAGCGTTTCCGGTCTAAAACCACCTTCAAAACTAATTTGATTTGACTTTGAACAGGCAAACTGAAAACTATTAGGCTGTACATATAAAATATTATTTATCATATAGTATGCAAGAATACTCAATATCAGTAATTGATAAATTAATTTGAAATATTAAAAGAATGTTACATTTTATTTAAAAAACTCATAGAATTTTGAATTAATCCAAATATCACCGGATGTTGGAATAGTAGTAGAGCCAAACAATTTAACATTACAGGAAGAAAGAGGTTTACTAGAACCTTTGGAATATAGTGCCATTACACCATTAGGATCAACATATTTATCAGAAACTTTTTTAAATACTCTCTGCAAAAATGCCATCCCTTTTTTAGTTACAGCAATTGAGCGATTATAACCTATAGATTTCATATAATCCCAGGTATCAATAGTTGAAGCGCTATCACTAATTACACCTTTATTAATAATTTTTTCCACAACATTATTATTGCCAAGAACAACAGTTGAAAAACTTCCATTAGGAGTAATTGTTTGGTTCACTATTTTTTGATTCTTTGTTCTGAATGTACGAAATACATTGCCATCTTTAAGTAACTGGCCAGACGAATTTAAAACTCTTAAATATAAATTATTCATAATAATACCTTTTATTTCCCCAAAAATACATCTATTTAATTCATATAAAATTTATTTTAATAACTTTTTCAAAAATCTCTTTAAACTGCTATATCCACCTGGCTTGTAAACATCATCTGTCTCAATAGCACACCCCGGATCGATTAAATAAACCTTACCATTTTTTGCCCTGCCAAACTGCTCCATCTTAATAACACATTCCCAGCTATCATCATCTTCATAGTGTAAAAGATAATCTTTCATTCTATATCCTAAAGATTTTATTTCTTTTATAAGAGTCCTTATTTCAGCCTGAGTTAAGTTATCTTGAACTACTTTTTCTTCAAAATAGTAATAATATTTTCTTTCTAAGCCTTGAAATTTGCCTGACTTTTTTATTGGTAAATCAAAAGATGCAGGTTTTCTTCCATTAGGAAAATGTTCCATATCAGTCAATTTTAAAACTATCCCGTCAGTAGTTTCAAACGCAAGTGCATAAGCCCCCATACCAACAAATGATTTTACCTGAATATCTTTTAAATCTTTGACACTTTTAAGACTATACGCCATATCTCTAATATTATCTTGGAGATGGCACTTTCTTAACAATTCATAAGATATAAGCTCATTATCATTATCAGCCAAAATAGTCAATGCATTAGAAATATTTAAAGGTCTTTTGAAATCAATACTGGCGATATGATTATCTGAATCAAAATTGATAGATTTTATATTTGTATCACAAAAAATATCTTTCGGTTGATAAATATTTCCAAATGATATTAATTTATTCTTCTCCGGTCTGAATGAACATCCAGGAGTAGTTTCTATTTTGTTAAGCTGAACATACATAGCAAATCAAAAAACTGTAAATCTCAAAATTTGCTATAATAATTTGCTAAATTTTATCTAAAATAAAATCAATGATTCGTTTTGCAGAATTTATATCATCACTATAACCTGCAAATTCAAGAAATTTCTCAGCCTTTTGTTTATATTCACTATAATCAAAATTTAAAATATTATCCGATAACTCTCCATTATCAGCAGCAATAGGAGAAGGTAATATTGACAAAGGATAATAAAATCCATTTTCATATTTTTCTAAATCAGCCGCATAAATAAATGAAGGACGTCTTGAAATAATAAATTCAGGCAAACAACTGCTATAATCACTAATCAAAATATCAGATGCAGCTAAAAGTTCCTGCATATCAGGATAATTTGTTGCATTAATAACTTCTTCCGAATCATATAGCGCAGAAAATATTTTTTTCTTCATATTTGTATGAGATTTAATCAGAATGGACCATTCTCCACCAAAACGTTTTTTCAGTGATTTTTTCAGAAGTTTTATATCAATATTATAGCAACAGCATCTTTTATCACTCCTCCAAGTTGGAGCATACAACAAAATATTATTTTCTGAAGGAATTTCATAAAAAGATTTAACCTTTTCAACAAAAGGTTTCCTTGGTTGATAAAATACTACATCACGAGGTTTGCCCAGCTTGTATATCTCACCATATCCCCTAAATGCAGACTTAAAAACATTAACTTCAAAATCACTATCAGTAAAAAGATAATCCATTGCTTTAGATGATTTTATCTGCCATTGTGTCCAGCCTAAATCATCATAAGTTGTTGTATCTGCGTCAATTTTCTTAATTCCCATTGAGCCATGAAAGGTCTGAAAGAATAAAGTATCCTTAGATTTAATCAAACCTTTTTTAAAAGGAAGAAAAAAATGAGAATTTGAAATCCAGGCTCTTGCACTAGCAAGTTCATATAAGGCTTGCCAAGAATTATATTTAACAATTCTAAATTCAGGCGGTATCAAATCAACATCAGTACTTTTGGAACTTAACCAAACTAAATCCAAATCTTTCTTATCTCGAGACAACAACTCTAAAGCCAGATACTTGGGATTGCAAGAGTATTTCATATTTGCAATATTACCAAAAACGACTTTGTTTTTTTTCACCTTACAAAACTTATGCAACAATATACAATATAAATGCTCCCAAATATATGCTTCTTTTGAATATTTAAATTTTAATTTCAGCCCCAAAACAGTAAGAACTTTGTGAGCATGTTCATTTCGCAACGAAAAAATTTGTTCAATGAATTTCATTTTGAAAATCTCCTGTATAAATGTGTACATGATATTCTTATACCTAATATATCGGCATAAGCTTTTCCTGAAAATTTATCAACAGTAAATGTGAATATATAATCTAGCAGACTAGGATATTTCTTTTTGAATTTTAAAAATGATTTACATCTATCAGATGACCTTGCTACAGACACAAATGGTAAATAAGGCTGTGGATACAAATTCTTCCAAGAGGTCAAATATTCCATCAATAATCTCCTAAGCTTGTATGGAGCAGAAGAATATTTGAGTTGAGTTTCCGAGCCAACATGAGTACAAGGAACACTCCCCAATATATCTGCAGTTTTTCTATCTAAATTTTTATTTATATAGTCAAAATATTTACAATAAATATCTATATGACTAAAGCTCATATTGTTTACTATTTCTGCGTCTATAGCAAACTCTGTATAAGCAAGCAGTCCTTCTAAATATTCATTATATCCCCACTTAGACATAACTTTCTCGATACCTTCTTCCATAATCGGTACGACTTTATTATCTTCATATTTATAACCGATAGTCTGACCTGACGTAGTTCGTCCAAGCAATTCAACCCAATAAAAATGTGGACGATAAATTCCGTAACAAAGTTTTATAGAGCGATTTTTTTGTTCCATTAGAGGATTTGTTATATAGAAAAAGTACACATTACAAGGTTTTATTTCATTTAAGACCTCTGAAATTATATCTTGTGTCTTTCCACTACCGTCTAAATCAACAAAAGCAATATTTTCCTCTGTGAAATCTATTTCTTGCTTCAAATAAGCAATTAACATTTCTTTTTTAGGTTTATTAATATCAATCAATCTCTGTCTTAGATTTGGAGTAGTTTTAAATTTTTCCAAAGCTTTTTCTTGTTGTTCAATACTCAATTTTTGATTGATATTTTTACAACCCAACATTTCACAAAGATCTTCCGGTGAAACTCCAAGCGGCACTGCAACTAACGGAATTTCAAAAAACTTTTTGTACTCTTCAAAAATTCTATCTAAATAAACATCAAAATTATCCTCAGTCGGTAATTTCCAAGCAAGTCTTGAACCATAAATATACTTTGTCTTTAATCCTAACCCTTTTTTAGATATAATTCTATCGGCTATAAGTTTTAAGATATACCCATCCCTTGCTACGAAATATAAAGTTTTTAAATTTCGTTCTAAAGCCTGAGCAATAATATAATCAACATAATTATACAATACCGGAGCAGCAAATGAAGCTCCAAAATCATATTTATCTTTATTTAGAGCAGGTTTTATAAATCTTGCTAACCTTGCACTTCCGGCTGTCAATTGGAAAAATACATTATCATTTGAATCCTGAAGCATAAATTTTTCATAAGGTTTTAATGGTTTATTCTTAAAATATTCAGTTTTTATTCCTAACAGTTTGGCTTGAACGATATCAGCATTTTTATTATCACCGGTATGAAGCCAATCACAAAATTCTACATTTTCAGCTTTTGCAACTTCTATATATAATTGTCCATCAGACTTTCTCAGTTTATATTCAGATGAAACGTAAATTTTCACATCACTAAAAACAGAATCAACATGAACAAGGATTTTTCGTATATTTTCTTCAGATAAATACATATCCGATATTAAAACAACCCTCTGTCCTCCCTTTATAAGCTCTTTTAATTTTGAGATATTCTCCTCTATTGGAACCATATTATTAATTTCAGTGGCTATCTCTAAATTCTTTAAAAAATCAACTTGTTCCGATGTTAGATTATAATTGTTTTGAATATATGAATATATAGTATCAAATGAAATTTCATTTATATCAAACCTACGTTTTATACACTTTCTCGCAAGTTTTTCTGATTCAATTCGTATGCTTCTTCCAGACTGGAAACTTTCACATACTCCCGAATGGTAAACATGTTGTTCCTCCTTCCACATTCCTTCATGTATCTTTTCCGGCAAAACACCCTGTTTCTGCCGTTTTTTTCCTCTTTTTCGCCTGAATCATTCTGTGCCAGCGCAGATGCATCTGACGTCTCCTGCCAGTCTGCTGTGTCCTGCTCTCCGCCTTCTGCCTCATCAGGTTCTTCTTCC
>OLZB01000162.1_pt1 | contig 55955 bp, 48 predicted proteins | sample 1673421 | NCBI WGS metagenome assembly OLZB01 (sample SAMEA103958111, study PRJEB25191) | human gut metagenome | biome: human-associated habitat [ENVO:00009003]; feature: intestine environment [ENVO:2100002]; material: feces | place: Germany | collected 2013/2015
TGAGCCGACGGACCTTTTGAAAATTATTTTGATAATAATTGCACTTGTCCTTTTGTTCATTATTCTTGCGCCTATACTGCCTTACATTATCAAGTTCGTGATATGGCTTATTTGTTTGCCATTCCGAGCTATTGCAAAACTTATTGACGCTGCTAAGAAGCCAAAGGAAACGGGAACGGTTCAGAATGCGCGAAAGAAAAAGCCGGCGAAGACGATAAGCAAAAAGTCGAGAAAATGAAGTAGGTGATGATGAAAGTATTGAAGAGTGTGTTGTGGCTGCTGCTCATCGTGGTGGCGGTCATCGTCGGAGGGTATTTAGTGTTTAGCTGGACGGCGATCTGATGTAACGGAGCAAAACGATATGAAGGGAAAACTCATCGATTACAGACACTTTATAGCATTGGGCATCACCGCCATGATCATCGTGGTGGTATGCCTTTGCTTTTGGTCGAGTGTGGTTCGGGCAGGGCAGTCTTTTAAGGATCTCGGGCTGTCTGTTGCGTTTTACTTCACGAAGATTTTCGGCGTTGAAAACATCGCCGTCACCGTGAACGATATTCCGGACGGAATGGATCTGACGGATCTGTTCCCGTTTACATGGGATGAGTTCCGCGATAAGGCAGCAGCTTACGGTACTGCACTCATTAGCGTAGACAATATCACGGCTTATCTCTCGGTGTTGTTTGAAGTCTTCTATTGGTTCTTCGTCGTCCTGGCGGTGGTCATTCTGCCGCTTGTTGCCGTATTATTTATAGTCTTTAAGATGTTCGGTAAATCCGTTAATAATAAGTACGGATATGACACTAAACCTCTCAAAGCGTGGAAGAAGATCTCTGCCGTGACGGTGTTTCCGGTTAAAAGGTTCTTTGTCTCAATGCACGAGTTTCTTGTCGAACATCGCAAGTATGTGTTCTTGTGGATCTTTTTAGCGGCTCTCGGACTTAATTTCGTCACCGTGATCGTCGAAGCGTTGGCGTACTATTTCTATTTCGCCGTGAGCTTTGATGTCGGTTCAATTTATCGTCAGGTATATAAGCTTGTCGTGGATCTCAGCGTTCTGGGGCGAGTTCCCGTCATTGTTTGGTTGATCGTTGTCATTGTTGTTCTGAACGTGATCCGCAAGAATATCGGATATAGCCGTCTGGAGCGTCTCGAAGGCAGGAACAGGGCATTCATTGGCGATCTGCCTATTGTCTCAATGCTTGTCGCCCCTATGGGATATGGCAAGACGACGCAGCTTGTAGACATGGCGTTGTCTGCGGAGATCATGCTGCGGGATAAGGCGTTGGAGCTGCTGCTGAAAAATGATCTGCTGTTCCCGGCTTTCCCGTGGATCGTGTTTGAGAAGGAATTGGAACGCGCAATGACGTATCATGTGGTCTATAATCTCGCGACATGCCGTCGATATTTGAGGAGCTGCCGAGAGCAATTCGAGCGTTATAACGAAGACGAAGCCGTCAGGAAAGCCGTTGATAAACGCTATATAAAGTGCGGAGAGGCTCTCCCTGCGGCTTTAAGATGTTTCGGATACGATTTCAAACGCAACTCCATGACGGCGGATGACGGGCTTTCTGTGAGGTCACTCTGGGATGTGCTTGAAACATATGCGCAGCTTTATCTGATCTACACGGTGGAGAGTTCGATGATCATATCAAATCTCGGGATCCGCACGGACGGCGTGCTTACGGACCTCGGGAATTTTCCACTTTGGAATAATGACCTGTTCCGTCGAGACAGCCGCCTGATGGATGCTTTGAGCCGTCATTCGCATATTCTTGACTTCGATATGCTCCGTCTCGGAAAGAAGATGATCGAGCGCAACGCAAAGTCAAATGCTTTCGAGTTCGGCGTGTTGATCATGACCGAGGTGGGAAAGGAGCGTGGAAACATGCTTGAGACCTCGGAGATGAAGAAGAGTGACGAGGAAGCTAATCAGAAGAATGATCGATTCAACGAGTGGATGAAGATGATCAGGCATTCGGCGACGGTTGATAATTTCCCGTTCGTCAGGGTGATGATGGACGAGCAGCGTGCAATGTCTCTCGGCGCCGATGCACGCGAGCTTGCATATATCATTGAGATCGAAGAGACCGGTGAGCTGCGTCTTGCAATGCCGTTCTTCCAACTCGGAGAGATCCTTCATGCAGTGGTCGGAAGGCGGTTTGCAAAATGGTATGAGGATCACAGATATCGAAGAGGTGACAACACACTTGTCAGTCATTTCTTGAAGTGGCTGGCGGCGGCGGAAACGAGACATTATGAACGCATCTATAATACGTTTTCTTACAAGCGCGTGAGCGTCAAAATGCAGAATGGGAGCTTGGAAGGGGAGAGCAAAGAGCGGAAGTATTATATCATGCCGAAAAAGATCTACTCGAAGCGATTTTCGACGGACGCTTACGCCGATTTCTTTTACGAGAAAGCGATCCGGTCCGAAGTCGGCATCGAGGATCTGGAGGAATACGAGAGCGAGAGAGCGACGCTTCCTGAGCTCGAGGCACAACACAGTTATTTCATCGGTAACCTGATGAAGAACTTCGAGCTTGACGATAAGCCGCAAGATAGGGCAGTCAGCAAGCAGCAGTCAAGGGTAAACGGCAAAAATCCGTAAGGATTTTCGGGACGGGATGCCGCCTTGACGGCGGCTGCGTCGCTAAAATGCCCCGGCAGGGGCGGCACCAAAAGGGGGCCGACCCTCTGCCCAGCGGCGAGCGAAAAAAGCTCGGGGGCGTGGGGGTATAATACCCCCGCAAAAAAAGAAAAAGACGGCTGCATGAAGCCGTACGTGCCGAGGAACGCGACCAGCGGTGAGGCACGACGGCGGCGGCAGCCGCAAAAGGTGTGCGCACTTGATACTGCGCACACTTAAAGACAACAAGGGGACGAAAATGGCAGAGTCTTTATTTTGGCGTATGAAGAAGGAGTGTCCACGGTTTGATTTCATCAAGGACTATCCGTGGTCACATCGGGAGTTCAGCAGGATCAAAGACGTGTATGAAAACACCGAGTTCCTTAAAGCTGTTCATGACGATATTTGCAAGGATTGCATTCTTCGTGAAGATTGCAAACTTATTTCATATCGCCATTACGTCAAGAAGAATGTTATCGTCAATAACTTCAACGACATGGATAGGGAAGTGATCGTATTCAAAAAGCCGTTGATTTGCCTTGACGACGTACAAAATGCGGAGTGCGGCGGCAAGAGCAATTACGTAGACATTGACGGAGTGCTTGTCCCTCGCAACGAGAACACGCGATATAGCAAGTGGCTTGAAAACATGGATCGTTCGGCGGATCAGTCCTTAGACAGGTTTTACGGATATGCCTTGTCAAACAAGTGGGACTATTTCATCACGCTGACGACGGACCCGAAGAAAGTTAATCGTTATGACGACGAAGCGGTTAGGGCGTTGTGGCGCGAGTGTCGGCGAACGCTGCAACGTTTTGATAAGGATGTGCGTATATTGTTATCGTTGGAGCGGCACGGCGATAACGCACTCCATTTTCATGGGCTTGTCGGTATGGAGCGGCAGTGGGCAATGAAGCTCGCGTTTAATCCGCGAACGGGAAAGCAAATGTATTCCGGCGCAGGGAGTCCGTTGTTTGAATTTCCGTTTTGGAAGTACGGCATGGCGACATGCGCGATCATAGACTTCGGAAAGCCGGGAGACGAGCCGGATTTGTCGCCGGCAGCGCACAGGCGCAGGGTGACGAATTATCTTGTGAAGTATGTGACCAAGAATTTCGGGGTGGAGTACCGCAAGCGTCGTTTTTATCATACGCTCAATCTTTCGACGAAGACGAAAGAGGTGCTGAACCTTTCCGCCGAAGAGATCGAGGAGCGCTGCGCTGGGATGACGGTGTATAAAGAAACGGAAGATTTTGTAATACTTCGTCGCGAAGTTTGAGCGCAAAACGGAGCAAAAAGTTTGCACACCAGGTGTGTCTTATCGTGATGTCAAATGATGTCAGATGCTCAAAAATGCCACTGTTTAGTAGGTTTTTCGGGGCTTCTGAGGGGGTTCACATACAAGAGGTCACAGGTTCGAGTCCTGTTGTCCCCACCAGAAAACCCGAGGTAACACTCGGGTTTTTGTTGTCTCCGCAGTCCTCCGTGCGGCAGGGAATGCCGCACGCCTGACGGCGGAACCTGTGATGGTCACAGCTGACGCTCGCGGGAAGGCACGGTACGGCTTTCCCGTCCGGATTTCCGTTTATGCTCCGCCGTGCGGCTCCGTTGGTGCGACTGCCTTACGTCCCGCCGGTTCAACTGTTTGACTTCCCGTTCGCTTTTCCGTCGCGTTGCTCCTTACGAGTCCTGTTGTCCCCACCAGAAAACCCGAGGTAACACTCGGGTTTTTGTTGTTTCCGCAGTCCTCTGTGCGGCAGGGGATGCCGCACGCCTGACGGCGGAACCTGTGACGGTCACAGCTGACGCTCACGGAGGGAATGTCGGCAGCCGACGGTATTGTGTTTTCGCGGTGTTTCGTGTACAATAAAAAGGGTGCAGGCTATGAGTAAATACAAAATAGATTGTAAAGAAGTTGCCGAAGTCGGAGGGGAAAAGTATTATCTCCGCATCAGGGGGCAGGACGTGAAAAATCCCGTGGTTCTGTTTCTGCACGGAGGATGCGGTTCTCCCGACCGTGCTCATATGCTCAGATTTCAGTCGCCGCTGGCGGAGAAATTCACGCTGGTTGCGTGGGACCAGCGGGGCAGCGGGCTGGCTTACGATAAACGCGAAGCGGCAAATACCGTCCTTACCAGAGAATTGATTGTGAGCGACGCGGTCAATGTCGTCGGCTGGCTCAAACGGCGGTTCGGCAAAGACAAAATTATCATTGTCGGTCATTCGTGGGGCAGCGCGATAGGCGTATGGCTGGCGCAGGCAGTCCCCGAAGACATCTGTGCATATGTCGGCATCGGTCAGGTGGTGGATTATGTCCGCAACGAGCAGATGTCCTATGTATGGACGCTGGAAGAGGCTGAAAGAATGGGGGATGTGAAGTCGCTGGAAACACTTGCGGAGATAGGATATCCCGAAAACGGAGTATATGCGGGTGATAACAGGGCTTGCCAGATGAAACAGCGTGCGGTGCTTCATAAGTTGGGCGGCGCTACATACGCCAACAGGCGGCCGTATTGGCAGGAACTGCTGTTTCATGACATTCCCATTGTTTTGGGTGAGTACGGGCTTTCGGGTGCCGTAAAATACATCAAGGGCATATCTTACAGCGGTTCTTCGCCTATGGCGAGGGATAACCCCGATTTTATGAACACGGCAAAAAAGCTGGACGTCCCCGTTTATCTTACGCTCGGAAGGCACGATTTCAATTGTGTGCACACACTTGCCGAGGAGTGGTTGGAGAGACTGGAAGCTCTGGTGAAGAAGCTGATATGGTTTGAAAACTCCGCACATTCGCCTCAATGGGAGGAAGCGGAGGAATGGAACAGGACGTTCGAGTCGCTTTTTGACTGCGGAGTGGCCAAATAACGGGAGGAAAAATGAAAAAGGACGGAAAACCCGAAGTGCCGACAGGCTGTCTCTTTCAAGGGTGTTACAATCCCGCATACGAGGCGGAGATTAAGAAAGGAAAAGACCTCTGTTACCGTTTCAATGCGCTCAATCCCAACGACAGGGAAGCGCAGACGGAGATACTTGCCGAGCTGCTCGGCGGTATGGGGAAAGACGTGATATTCACGCCGCCGTTTTGGTGCGATTACGGTTACAACATCACGGTGGGGGACACCTTTTACGCAAATCATAACCTTGTCATAACGGACGGGGCGGCGGTGACTTTCGGCGACAACGTATTTATTGCGCCGAACTGCTGTTTCACGACGGCGGAGCATCCCACCGACCCCGAGCAGCGCAAGGCGGGACTGGAAATCGCAAAACCTATAACCGTCGGCAACAACGTGTGGATAGGCGCGGGCTCCGTCGTGCTTGCGGGGGTCACGATAGGCGACAATGCCGTGATAGGCGCGGGTTCCGTCGTGACGCGCGACATTCCGTCCGATGTGGTTGCCGTGGGCGTGCCGTGCAGAGTGATGAGAAAGATTACGGAAGAGGACAAGTATCGCTATCCGTTGTATAACCCCCGTTGACGCGTTTGCGGGGCGGGTTGTCTGCCCCGCCTTTGCGCAAGCGCAAACTCAAAGCCGAGTGTAGGCAAGGGGAGAATAAGGACTGTAAAAAACCGCCTCATCGGAGGCGGTTTTTGTTTTGTGACCGAAAGCCGTTTCAGGCAAGAGCGGACTCGAAAGTAGCGTCATCGGCGAGAACGGTATATGTCGCCGAGGTCGACACGTTGCCCGATATGCGTATGCCTTCCGTCTTAATGTTCGGGAAGTTGAAGATAATCAAGTTTCCGCTTTCAATGAAATCAAAAAGCGTCATCGGAAAGAATTCCACGTTGTAGGCGAGGAATTCCGCGTCCTCGTACGGCATATAGGCGGTGATGTCCTGCGAAGTGGTCATCGTCGCAAAGTTGCCGTCGGCAAACGACAGCGTGCCCGTGACGTCGCCGAGGGTCAGCCAGCTCTCAATCATAGGCAGAATGTCGTAGCCGGCGTCATAGGCGAGTATGGGCGCAACCTGCCACAATATCCACGCCAGCGAAGAATCGCCGGGGATTGAGTAGCTGCCGCCCGCGCCGCTGATTTTCTCCGCGTCGTAGAAAGTAGGCGCGGCAAGATTGAGGACGGGCAGAGTGTCGTTCAGTTCTTCTTCCGTGAACGAAACGGAGATATCGCTGACGCCGAGCAGCGGTAAAATTGCGGAATCGATTACAATCGACGTATTGCCGTCGGCATCGCGTTCGGCATCGAGAGTCAGATTGATAGAACTGCTGCTTGAATTAATCTTCAATCTGATTGTGTAATCGAAGACAAATTCGTCCCCGATATAGACGCGCTTGCCTGACACTTCGGCGGTAAGGGGGACGGCGCTTTCTCCGCTGCCGACGGTCGCGTTGACCGTACCCGTATCCGTCACCATTTTGTTGGTGGCTAAGTTCCATTTTTCTTCCGCTTCGGCATATGCGGAAGCGGTGTCGTAGCCGTCGTTGCAAGCCGTCATCGCGAATGCGGCAACGGTCAGACTTGCAAGAATAATAAATACCGTTATTGAGGTTTTAAGTGCACGTTTCATAGCGTTCAACCCCCGTTATGCGTTGAATTCGTATCCGACGATACGTTCTGCCGCGGTGTTTCCGATGACGCGGAGAAGATTGAGATAATTGCCTTCGCCGTCCTGCGCGTTCCAATCGCAGTCGGTATCTTCGCGCCAGAGCATCATACCCGCAAATCCCTGTTCGATGACGTATGCGGTCTTGTCCGCAACGAGCGCGCCGCCGTTGACCCAGACCTGTATGAACTGATTGTCATATACAACGGAGCCGTCGAGGTTGGTGCCGTCGTAATACAGCCATTGCGAGTTGTCCCAATAGGTGTAGGGAGCCTTGTCCTGCGTGGCGTAGACTTCGCTGCCGTAGCCGTAGTTTGTCCAGACGGTGTCCCAGCTGTTGGGTCTTCCGTAGACGGGGATGCCGAGCACGAGCTGCGAGGGGTCGAAACCGATGTTGACAAAGTAGCGCATCGAAGAATACGCTCCGCTCCTGAACGAAGCGTGGTTGCCGTCCACGATGTCGAAGCGGTCGTAAGCCATCATCTGCACGAAATCGACGGCGTCGATTTGTTCCTGCGTGAGGCGCACGTTGTCGGCAGACAGCGCGAGCGAAATGTATTTGTCCTCCCCGGATGAGTCAATCGCTTCGCTGACGCGGGTGATGAGGTCGCCGTAATGTTTCCATTCCGTCACGCCCGTCGGATATTCCCAGTCGAAATCTATGCCGTCAACGCGGTCGTCGTCGGCAATGAGGGAAGTGATGTTTTCCATCAGTACGTCCATATTGGAGGGGAGTCCGTGAGCGGAAAGGTCGGACGGGAAGAGGTCCATACAGATGTTCACGTCGCGGTCGCCCACGATGGACACGATTTTGTCAAGCAGCTGATTGTAAAAAGTCGGGTCGGACGTGCGGTCCTCGGGGTCGAAGCCGCTTTCGGACGCGTAGACGAGCGAACCGTCCTCCTCCCAGAAGACGAAGGATATGAGTATCATATCGGTAATCACGCCGCGGTCGAGCTCTTCCGCAAGCGCCGCCGCTTCCTCGTCCGTCATATTGTAGAAGTCGTCCACACGGTAATAGTTGAACACACGGAATTCGTTCGCGTATTCTTTGGGGGCGACGTTGTATATTTCGACCTCCGCAATCGACATATCCTTGCCTTCGTCGCTGCGTCCGAAATAAATGCGGAAAGTCGTCACGCCCGTCTGCTCCTCGAAAGTGCAGTAGCGATAGCGTTCGATTCTGTCCTGCTGACGGTAAAAGGCGTTTTCGTAATATCCGTATTCGTCAACGGTATATTCGCCGTTTTCGTCGGGAAGGACAAAGCTGAATCCGGAAATGAAATTGCCGTTTTCGCGGAGCACTACGGTGTCGAAGTCGGCAGGGGAGTCGAAGGTTATCTCGATATATTCCCCGGAAGTCGTCTCCGCGGTCCACGCCGTTTCGGTATCGCCGTCCGCGACCGCGGAAGCGGAGGACGCGGCGGAGCTCGCGCTTACCGACGCGTCGGCTATCAGATTCTGCGCGTCGGTGACATCGAGGTCGTTCGTAAAAACGTCTTCGGGACGCGTCACGCCTTTTCCTGCCGGCGTAGCCGTGCCGTCGTCGCACGCCGCAAGCAGCAGGGCACACGCAGAAGCGAGAACGAGCACGGCGACAATCAGAGCAATCGCTTTCTTCTTTCTCATAATCTCTCCTTTTTGCGTTTTTCAGAACAAAAGGACAGAAACCCCTGTCGACTTCTGTCCCAAAAATAATATAACAAAGTTTTTCTGCGTGGTCAATAAGGAAAGTTCGTGATTAAAGGAGTTTTTTGTGTTTTTCGGTGGCGCGCGGCGTCCCACGCGGGCGTGCGGGCTTTTAGTAAAGAATTGCTATTGATTGCGGATAAAAAAGAGTTATAATATACAAAACGGGGCGCGGGGAGCGCCCGAAGGCGGTCGCATATGAAAAAGAAAGAGAATTTTGTCGTGAGAGGCTGCGCTCTCGTGGACGTCACGCGTGAGTGTGAGGTTGTGCGCGACACGGACATCTTCGTCAGGGACGGAATCATCGAACGCATTTCTCCCACCGACGAAGGTTTGGACTTGACGGATTATAAAGTCATTGACGCACGCGGGCTTTACGCTATGCCCGGGCTCATTAACGCGCACGCGCATCTCTTCGGCACGGGCGCGCCGAGCAAAATACTTTCGGGCGGCGGCGCGCAGAAACTCGTGCTCAAAATCACGCGCAGCGCGATAGGTCCCGCGATACTCAGGGCGTTGGTGCGCTCGTCCTGTGCGCAGGAGCTCAACTCCGGCGTGACGACGCTGCGTTCGCTCGGCGATTTCAGGTTTTCGGACATCGAAGTGCGCGACGAAATAAGGAAAGGGAAAGGAAAGGCGGCGGGACTCAATCTGCTGGTGTCGGGACCCGCGCTTACCGCGCCGGGCGGACACGGGGACGGGACTTTCGCTCTCACCGCTTCCGCTCCTTCGGAATTTGCCGCGCTCGTGGCGCAGAACGTGATGAACGGAGCGGACGTGGTGAAGATATGCATAACGGGCGGCGTTACGGACGCAAAGAAGAAAGGCGAACCGGGCGAAGTCAAAATGACGGAAGAGCAGGTGAAGGCGGCGTGCGACAGGGCGCACAAGCTCGGCAAAAAGGTCGCGGCGCATATCCAGAGCCCGCTCGGTGTGGAGATTGCGGCGAAATGCGGTGTGGATACAATCGAGCACGGAGCGCATATGAGCGCGGAAGCGGCGGCGGCTTTGAAAGCGCGCGGCGGCGCGGTCGTGGCGACGTACACGCCGGCGTATCCTTACTTCAAACTTCCGCCCGAAGTCACCAAGCTCGACGACATCCGCGTGTTCAATTCGGGCATAGTGCTGGACGGTATGACGCAGTGCGTGAAAGACGCATATGCGGCGGGCATAACGGTCGGAATGGGCACGGACGCATCCTGTCCGTTCTCGACGCAGTACGGGATGTGGAGAGAGATAATTTATTTTGCAAAGCTCGGCGGATTCGGAATCAAAGCCGCGCTCAAAGCGGCAACGATAGGAAACGCCGCGGTTGTGGGCGAGAGTGAAAGGACGGGGTCGCTGGAAGTCGGCAAGCGCGCCGACATCCTCCTGCTTTCGAGAAGTCCCGTCAGCCACCCCGAAACGCTTCGCGCTCCGAAGACCGTGATTGCGGGCGGCAGGGTCATAGAGCATCCCGCAGTCAAACGCAACGAAAAAATGGAAAAAATACTCGACAAGCTGATGGAGGAAATGTGAGATGGCAGAGTACGAACTCGACTATTCGGAATTTATCGAAGTCAACGACGACAGGCAGAACATCCGCGTCCGCGCAGCGAAAAAGGGTCTGCCCGTGGTGCTGTTTCTGCACGGCGGCCCCGGTGTGTGCGACCGTCATCAGATAATCGGCAACCATTCCGCTCTCGCGCAGAAATTCACGCTCGTCTGCTGGGACCAGCGCGGGTCGGGGAAAAGCTACACCTCCGCGCTCAGACGGCAGAACCTTTCCGTGGACACTTTCGTGTCGGACGTCGAGTTTATGCTGGAATATCTCACGGGCAAATTCGGCGTGCGCAAAGTCGCGGTGGTGGGGCACAGCTGGGGGTCCATTATCGGCACGCTTGCGGTGTCGCGACGCCCGGATTTGGTGTCGGTTTACATAGGCGAAGGGCAGTTCGTGGACGGTGACTCCAACGAAGCGGAGTCATACCGTTTCTGTCTTGAAGAGGCAAGAAAAAGAGGGGACAAAAAGGCGCTGAAAGCCTTGGAAGGATGCGCGCCCGTCGACGGCGTCTATGCGTCGCACAAGGCTATGATGGCGCAGCGCGACTGCCTGTCCCGCTACGGCGGAGCGATTTATCACGGCGACGAAGGGCTTGTGAAAGGCTTGCTGATGCCTCTCCTGAAAAGCCCCGAATACAGCCTCGGCGACATCCTGAAATACGCGCGCGGTGCGACATATCTCACCGACGTGATTTGGAGCGACGTCGTCGGACAAAGGCTGAGCAGGATAAAGAAGCTGGACGTGCCAGTTGCCGTGACGCAGGGCAGACACGACTACAACACTCCGTCTGCGCTTGCGAAGAAGTGGTTCGACGAGCTGGAAGCACCTTACAAAAAGTGGGTGTGGTTCGAGGACTCCGCCCATTCTCCCGACCAGGAAGAGCCGGACAAATGGCGCGCCGCGCTGGACGAAATCCTGACCGAAACGGCTGCGCTGTGAAGCGGCAAAACGACGCAAAACGCAGTTTACTTAACGACAATGCAACGAAAAACCCGCCGTTTGGCGGGTTTTCGGTTTTTTGATGTGCTGTTCGCCGCCGATTGTCAGACGAAAATGTTGTGCACGAAAGTGTTGAGCGCGGGACGCCAGACGCTCGGAGAGTGTCCGATTAGCGCGGACTTTACTTCGTAGGTGTGTTCGACACCTATCGCGTCGAGTTTTTCGTGGATATTGGCGCTGACTTTAAAAAGAGTATCCCAACTGCTGACGCTTATCTGAACGTAACGGAAGCCGTCGGAGCCCTCGTCGAGCGCAAAATCCGGGACGTAGTCGGACGAAGATATTACGTTCTCGCCGAAAGAGGCGGAGGAAAACGCGCCGACATAGCCGAACACGTCCTGATAGGCAAACGCCGTGAGCAGCGCTTCGCGGCCGCCCATCGAAAAGCCCGCTATCGCCGTATTGTCCTTGCCCGTGAGGGTGGAGTAGTGCCCGTTGACGTAAGGCATAAGGCATTCGACGATATCCCGCCCCGTCAGGTCGTAGGTTGCGGCAAGTTCGGGCGGCGCGGAGGGCGGCAACATCGTCCATTCGGGTTCCGTTTCCGTCGCATTGACAAGGCTGTTGACGCACACGACAATCATTTCGGGCACGCCGCCGAAATAATGTGCGTTCTGCACGGTGTACTGCGCACCCATTGCAAAGCCGGACACCCCTTCCGTCCACGCGTCTTCGTCGCATTGCAGTCCGTGGAGCAGATAGAGCACGGGATAGTCTTTTTCGGGGTCGTATTCGGGAGGAAGAATTACGTTCGCGTGCTTGTACGCGCCCGCGACGGAAGAATAGTATTCGATTTTGATTATCTCGTCGCCCTCCGTATATTCGTAGCCGTCGACGGGTTTATAGTAATCGACGGGGGCGAAAACCGCGGAAGTTTCGTAAAGCACGGTGTCGCCGAGCAGAATTTCCACGGAAAATTCGCCGTCGAATGCGGAGCAGTCCGCAATGCCGTCCTCGTCTGGCTGCACCGTTTCCGCGACGCCCGTCCGTCCCGTGAGCCTGACGGCGAGTGAGGACACGGCGCTGTCGCCGCATTCGCAGGCGTAACTCAGGCTGATGTCGTGTTCGTCTTCGAGCACGGTGCATTCGAGAGTATACTCGTGCACGTGTTCGGGCGTCGCGTCGTCGCAGGCGGCGAGGACCGCGAGCGACAGCCCGAGCAGGAATAACAAAAGCAATGCAAGCGGTTTTTTCATCTTTTTCCTCCGCTGCCCTTAAAACAAACTCCCGCTTATTATGATATGCCCGCGGCAGCCCGAGGTCAATGTTTTTGCCTCTCTTCTGCAAAATGAAAAATGCGCCCAAAAAGGCGCACCGTGTACGGTCAGTCCGTGTCCACAGGACATTCTCCGTGCTGCGGAGAGGGGCAGGGATGAGGGGAAAGAGGGTGCTTGCAGGTGGGAAGCCCGCGTTCACTTTTTCCGTCTGTTTTTCATTCCGTCGCGCAGAGCGTGGGCGTAACCTAAAAGCTGTTTCCGCCCGGCGGCGTCGAGTTCCTCGTATATCTCCTGTATTTCGCTTTTGGGCAGCGCGGCGCCGTCGAGCAGCGCGTCGTCGTTGCGCCCGAGCAGGAAATCGGCTGAACAGCCCAGAATGTCGCACAGGCGGATAACGGTGTCAAAACTCGGCTTGCACTTGCCGTTTTCGTATTCGCTGTAAGTCGCCTGCGTGACGTTGATGAGTTTTGCCAGCTCCACCTGCGTTATGCCTTTTGCTTTGCGCGCTTTCCTCAGATTTTTCATACTTTGATTTTAGTTTTGATAAAGGCTACGGCATATAGTTTCGTCGGCGGGATTGACAAATATCCCGTATATCCTATATAATTGCCGCAATGATATAGAAAATAACGATATTATCGGGTGAAATGTATGAAATTATACAGGAAATCGGAAATAGAAACCGTCGCTGCCGCTCCGCAGACGGAAGGAGCGGGGAAGAGGGAATCCGCAACGGGCAAAACGGGAGAAGCGCCTTTTTCCGTTCTGGCACGCTCGTTGCAGAGTCTGCTGGAAGCGCTGAACGCGGGAGATTTCAGCGTGTCGGACGCCGAAAAATTCCGCCGCGTGAAACAGTCGGGCGCATATCAGCCCGTGGCCGCCGCGCTGGACGCGCTTTGCGACGAATTGTCCGCTTTACTTTTCGTGATGCGCAACTGCGACAAGTGCGACGTGCTGCCAAAAGAGCGGCACTGAAAAATCAGTAGTCCTTTCTGCCCACCAGATAGTCGATGTCCACGTTGAAATAGTCGGCGAGCAGCCACAGGCTTCTTATGCTAGGCTCCTTTTTTTCGAGCAGCCACGCCGATATCGTGTTCTGTTTTATGCCCGTTTTTGCGGCAAGCCCAACCTGATTGAGATTGTTTTCTTTCATCAGTTCCTTTATGCGCGCCGCCACCTGAATTTGTACGTTGCTTTGCATAGCCGCCTCCGTGTTTGTAAAAAGTTTAGCCCCAAGGGAGTAAAAGCGGCGACAATATCCCCTTGGGGATAATTCTGCGCGGGATTTTTCAGAAACATACCCCGTGGCGCGGGACACGCGCGAAAAGGGGAGCGGGAATGAAGTGCAGGTTGTGAAGAAGGGGAAAATATGATATCCTGTCAAAAAGGAGAACAATCTTATGAAAGTGACGACGAACGGCGTTCCTGCCGTCTATGCGGTGCAGAAAATCGGCAAGAACATCAGAAAGAAGAAAAAAGCATACACGGTCTGGGCGACTTTCACTTTTGTCCTCGCCGCGCTGTCTTTTCTGTCCGCAATGGTGATGATGATTGTGCGAATGTCGTCGGAAGACCTGGAAATGCCGATTATTTACACGTTCATACCGTTCATCGCTTTTGCGGTGTGCATCGTCTGCATTCCGCTCAGTCTGACGCTGAAACAGAAATACACCGTGCAGGTCGCCCTTCTCGACAGGGTGCAGAGCAGCGAGAAAGCGGTCATTGCGTCGTTTTCCGCATCGCCGTCGCAGGCGGCGGTTTCCTCCGTGCAGTCTGCGGTCGAGGGGATGATTGATGCGGGACTGCTGCCGGACCACGAGATAGTGGCGGGCAAGGTGGTCGCCAGAAAAGACGCGCAAGTGTCGGAAGACGAGGCGGAGCGGATGTACGAAGATTATCTTGCCGCCACGATGCCCGCAACGCTTGCCGTAAACCTGATGCGGGAGGAAAGGGCGGACAAAATGCCGAAATTCTGTCCCAACTGCGGCGCTCCCGTCACGAATACTTCGGCAAAATTCTGTGAGTCGTGCGGGGTGCGGCTGACGGGAGAGTGAGCGGCGCGGCACAGCATATTGTGCGGAGCGGAGAGCGCGCCGCAAGATGTGCAAAATCTTTTGAAAAAGGGCGTCCGATTTTTTGACATCGGCACGTCCGATAGTGTATGATGTGACCATGCAAAAGAAGTGCGGTGTGTTTTTCGTAAACGGAGGCTGCGTACTCGCGCTGTCCGCGTACAGCGCGGCAGGCGTCCGCGGGGAAAAATTCTGCCGCAAGCATATGTGACATCGGGGCAGTTCTGCGTGTGCAGACTGCCTTTTTTGAAAGGTAAAGTACGGAGGCAATATGAAAAAAGCAGCGGTCATTATGGGCAGCGACAGCGACCTGCCCGTGGTCGAAAAGGCAATGAAGACCCTCGCCGACCTCGGCGTGGAATACGAGGCGCACGTCTATTCCGCCCACCGCACCCCCGCGGAGGCGAAGGCGTTTGCGGAGAATGCGGAAAAGAACGGTTTCGGCGTGATTATCGCCGCGGCGGGGAAGGCGGCGCATCTTGCGGGAGCGCTTGCCGCTTCCACGACTCTTCCCGTCATCGGCATCCCCGTGAAGAGTTCCGCTCTGGACGGGCTGGACGCTCTGCTGTCCACCGTGCAGATGCCTCCCGGAATTCCCGTGGCGACGGTGGGTATAGACGGAGCCGCCAACGCGGCGCTGCTTGCCGCCCAGATACTTGCCGTGAGCGAGCCGGAACTTGCCGCAAAGCTCAAAGCGAAGCGCGAAGCGGACAGGCTCGCCGTGCTCGAAAAGGACAGAAAACTGAACGAAGGCGTCAGGTGAATTATGGAAAAATCTTTCAGCGAAAGCTATAAGCAGGCAGGCGTGGACATCACCGCGGGATACAAGGCGGTGGAGCTGATGAAGAAACACATCGCCCGCACCGTCACGGCGGGCGCGGCGAGCGACATCGGCGGGTTCGGCGGGCTGTTCGAGCTCGACCTTACGGGGATGACCCGTCCCGTGCTCGTCAGCGGCACGGACGGCGTAGGCACCAAGCTGAAATACGCCTTTATGCTCGACAAGCACGATACGATAGGCATCGACTGCGTGGCTATGTGCGTCAACGACGTCATCTGCTGCGGGGCGAAGCCGCTCTTTTTCCTTGACTATATCGCGTGCGGCAAAAACGTGCCGGAGCGCATAGCGTCAATCGTGTCCGGCGTGGCGGAAGGCTGCGTGCAGGCGGGCGCGGCGCTCATAGGCGGCGAAACGGCGGAAATGCCGGGGTTCTATCCCGAGGACGAATACGACCTGGCGGGGTTCGCGGTAGGTGTCGTGGACCGTGCCAAAGTGCTGGACAATTCCGCGGTGCGCGCGGGGGACGCGGTGATTGCGCTTCCGTCCAGCGGCGTGCATTCCAACGGCTTTTCGCTGGTGAGGAAAATTTTCGCCGAAAAGGACGTGCTTTCCCCCCGTGACGAATTCGGCGGCAGAAGTCTCGGCGAAGTGCTGCTCACCCCGACGAAGATTTACGTCAGACCTATGCTCGCCCTGTTCGGTCAGGTGACCGTAAAGGCGGTGTCGCACATCACGGGCGGAGGATTTTACGAGAATATCCCGCGCAGCATTCCCAAGGGGCTGGGCGCAAGGATTGACAAGTCCGCGCTTCGCGTGCTCCCGGTCTTCGACCTCATAGCAAAGGAGGGCGGCGTGCCCGAGAGGGATATGTTCAACACGTTCAATATGGGCGTCGGTATGAGCGTCGTCGTGGCGGCGGAAGACGCGGACCGGGCGGTCGCGTGCCTCAGAGCGGAGGGAGAAGACGCCTACGTCATAGGTGAAATCGTGCCTTCGGAAGACGGCGTGGTCATAGTGTGAGGCGGACGTGGAAAAGATTGCGGTAGCGGTGCTTGTGTCGGGCGGCGGAACGAATTTGCAGGCCATACTCGACGCCGAAAGACGGGGCGAAATGCCTTCCGCTAAGGTGAAAACGGTCATATCCAGCCGACCCGATGCCTATGCGCTGGAAAGGGCGAAAAAGGCGGGCGTCGCGGCGGTCGTCGCCGAAAGGAAAAAATGCGCGTCGAGAGAGGAGTTCGAGGACAAAATCATCGCCGCGATTGACGAGGCGGGCGCGGAGATAATCGTGCTGGCGGGGTTTATGAGCATCCTGTCGGAGAGGTTTACTTCGCGTTATGCGGGACGCATACTCAACGTGCACCCCTCTCTCATTCCCAAATTCTGCGGGGAGGGTTTTTACGGTCTGAAAGTGCACGAGGCGGTGCTCGCCGCGGGGGAAAAGGTGACGGGCGCGACTGTGCACTACGTCAACGAGATACCCGACGGCGGCGACATCATTTTCCAGAAGGAAGTGGAAGTCAGAGAGGGCGACACGCCCGAAATTCTGCAAAGAAGAGTTATGGAAGAGGCGGAGTGGAAACTGCTGCCGCTTGCGGTGGAAAAGGTTGCCGAAAAACTTCTCGCCGCGCGGGGCGCCGCTTCGTCGGAGGAGAGATAAAATGAGCATTTACGACATAAACGACGTCTGCGGACTGCTCCGCGGCAATTCGTATCCCGGAAGAGGCATTGTCATAGGCAAGTCGGAGGACGGCGCGAATGCGGTGTTCGCCTATTTTATTATGGGCAGGAGCGAGAACAGCCGCAACCGCGTCTTCGTGGAAAAAGAGGACGAACTTGTCATTTATCCTTTTGACGAAAGCAAAGTGGAGGACCCCTCTCTCATCATATATTCGCCCGTGCGCAAGGTGCATCACAAGTGGATTGTCACCAACGGCGACCAGACGGACACGATAGCGGACGGACTGCGTGCCGGCGACACCTTCGAAAAAGCGCTGGAAAGCCGCTGCTTCGAGCCCGACGCGCCGAATTTCACTCCGCGCATAAGCGGACTGATTGACCTCGACGGCAAGTTCGGCTACAAGCTGTCCATCCTCAAAAGCGCGGACGAAAAGGGGAGCGCGTGCAACCGTTACACATTCTCGTACGAGCCCCTGAACGGCGTCGGACATTTCATCCACACTTACAATTCCGACGGCAACCCCATCCCCACATTCACGGGAGAGCCGGAAAGAGTGAAAATCGGCTCCGACATAACGGAGTTCGCAAACGGGATATGGGAAAGCCTCAACCCCGACAACAAAATCGCTTTGTACGTCGGCTTTGTCGACCTCAAAACGGACAGGCTTAAAAGCGTGCTGTTCAACAAACACGTCAGGTGACAGGAGAAACTATGAAAGAATTCGAATTGAAGTACGGCTGCAACCCCAACCAGAAACCCGCGCGTATCTTTATGGAAAACGGCAGGGATTTGCCCGTGGAGATACTCAACGGCAGACCCGGTTACATCAACTTCCTCGACGCGTTCAACAGCTGGCAGCTCGTCAAGGAACTGAAAGAAGCCACGGGGGAGTGCTGCGCGACCTCTTTCAAGCACGTCAGCCCCACTTCCGCCGCGCTCGGCAGACCTCTCGGCGAGAGACTGAAAAAAGCCTGCTTCGTCGACGACATCGAAGGGCTTGACGACAGCCCTATTGCGTGCGCATATGCGAGAGCGCGCGGCACGGACAGAATGTCGTCTTTCGGCGACTGGATAGCCCTTTCCGACGAGTGCGACGCTACGTGCGCAAAAATCATAGCGCGCGAGGTGTCGGACGGCATAATCGCTCCCGCCTACACCCCCGAAGCGCTCGAAATCCTGAAAGCGAAGCGCAAGGGTGCTTACAACATAGTCAAGGTCGACCCTCTTTACGTCCCCGACCCCGTGGAACACAAACAGGTCTTTGGCGTGACGTTCGAGCAGGGCAGGAACAATTTCGAGATTAACCGCGCGCTGCTTGCCAACGTGGTGACGGAAAAGAAGATACCTCATTCTGCGGAAACCGACCTCATCGTCGCGCTCATAACATTGAAATACACCCAATCCAACTCCGTGGCGTTTGCCGTGGACGGACAAGCAATCGGCGTGGGGGCGGGACAGCAGTCCAGAATACATTGCACGCGCCTTGCTGGACAGAAAGCGGACTTGTGGCAGCTCAGACAGCACGATAAAGTGCTCGGTCTGCAATTTGCCGAAGGAGTCGGCAGACCCGAAAAGAACAATATAATCGACATTTATCTTTCGGACGAATGCGAGGACGTCATCGGCGAGGACGTGTGGCGCAGGTATTTCGCCGTGCGTCCCGAAGAGTTCACCCGCAGCGAGAAGAGGGCTTATCTCGATACGATAAAGGGAGTGTCCCTCGGCTCGGACGCGTTCTTCCCCTTCGACGACAACGTGGTGCGCGCCTGCAAGAGCGGCGTGTCCTACATTGCCGAACCCGGCGGCTCGGTGCGCGACGACATCGTCATCGACACCTGCAACAAACTCGGCGTCGCAATGGCGTTTACGGGAATGCGTCTGTTCCATCATTGAGCAGGGAGGTGGGCGTATGAAAATCCTTGTGGTAGGTTCGGGCGGAAGAGAGCACGCGATTGTCAGGGCGCTGCGCAAAAGCGGACGCGCGGAAGAGATTTTCGTCCTGCCCGGCAACGGAGGGATGAAAGACGACGCGACCCTTGTCCCGATAGGGGCGAAGGACATCCCCGCAATCACGGAATTTGCCGCTGCGAACAAAGTCGATTACGCCGTGGTGGCTCCCGACGACCCGCTTGTGCTCGGCGCGGTGGACGCGTTGGAGAGCGTCGGAGTTCCCTGTTTCGGACCGCGTAAAAACGCGGCGATAATCGAGGGGAGCAAGGCGTTTTCCAAGGAGCTGATGAAAAAATACGGCATACCGACCGCGAAGTACGAAACTTTCGACGACCTCGCGCTCGCGCGTGCCTATCTCGACACTCTGCCCGAGGACGGAAAAATCGTCGTCAAGGCGGACGGGCTTGCGCTCGGCAAGGGCGTCATCATCGCGGAAAACCGCGCGGAAGCGAAGGCGGCGGCGGAGTCGATGATGCGCGACGGAAAGTTCGGTGCGAGCGGCAGACGCGTCGTAATCGAGGAGTTCCTGACGGGACCGGAAGTGTCCGTGCTTTCTTTCACGGACGGCGAAACGGTCGTGCCTATGGTGTCGAGTATGGACCACAAGCGCGCCCGCGACAACGACGAAGGTCTGAATACGGGCGGTATGGGCGTCGTCGCTCCCAACCCGTATTACACGGCGGAGATAGCGGCGGAGTGTATGGAAAAGATATTCCTGCCCACCGTCCGCGCAATGAAGAACGAGGGGCGCACTTTCAGAGGGTGTCTGTATTTCGGTCTTATGCTCACTCCCGACGGACCGAAAGTCATCGAGTACAACTGCCGTTTCGGCGACCCCGAAACGCAGGCGGTCCTGCCCTTGCTGGAAAGCGATTTGCTCGAAATTATGCTCGCCTGCACGGAGGGCAGACTGAAAGACGTCGAAGTGCGTTTTTCGGACAAATGTTCCTGCTGCGTCGTGGAAGCGTCGGAAGGTTATCCCGAAAAGTACGAAACGGGATACGAGATTTCCGTGGACGGGGATTTCGGCGCCGAGCTTTACATTGCGGGCGCGAAGTGCGAGGAAGGAAAACTTCTGACGTCGGGCGGCAGGGTGCTGGGCGTCACCGCGGTGGCGGACACGCTGCAAGCCGCCGTGGACAAGGCTTACGAAGAAGTGAAAAAAGTGCGTTTTGCCAACGCATATTACCGCCGTGACATAGGCGCGCGTGCGCTGGCGGCGGGGAAGGAAAGAAAATAACTGCCGCACGCAGGGCGCACCTTTCGGCGCCGCCCTTTACGGAGGAGATATGGTCAACAGAATTTTCGTGGAAAAGAAGCCGTCGCTTGCCGCAGAAGCGCGCGCGCTGTATGCGGAAGCGGTCGGAATGCTGGGCGTGAAAGGGCTCGAAAAAGTGCGCGTCGTCAACCGTTACGACGTGGAAGGCGCGGACGGCGAGCTGCTCGAATACGCAAAGCGCAACATATTCTCGGAGCCCCAGCTCGACGACGTGAGCGCGGCGCTCGACCGTGAGGGTGCGTGCGCGGTGTTCGGGGTTGAGCCTCTCCCCGGTCAGTTCGACCAGAGGGCGGACTCCGCAGCGCAATGCATACAGCTGGTGTCGCAGGGCGAAAAGCCCGTCGTCCGCACGGCAAAGTTCTATGTGCTTTACGGCGACCTGAAAGGCGGGGATGTCGACAAGATAAAGAAATTCGTCATCAACCCCGTCGAGAGCAGGGAAGCGTCCGAAGAGCTGCCCGCGACCCTGAAAGCGGAATATCCCGCTCCCGCCGACGTCGAGGTGCTGCACGGGTTCATCTCTATGGGCGAAGACGGGCTTGCTGAATTCGTGAAAAAGTACGGGCTTGCGATGGACGCGGACGACGTGCGCTTCTGCCGCGACTATTTCGCTTCCGAAAAGCGCGACCCGACTCTCACGGAAGTGCGGATGATTGACACTTACTGGTCGGACCACTGCCGTCACACCACCTTCCTCACCACGATAGACAAGGCGGAGTTCGAGGATGCGGAGTGCGAAGCGGCGTGGAAAGATTATCTTGCCGCGCGCGAAAAGCTGGGCAGGACGGACAAACCCGTCAACCTGATGGACATCGCCACCATAGCGGCGAAACTTCTGCGCAGGGAAGGCAAACTCGACAATCTGGACGTATCGGACGAAATCAACGCCTGCACGGTGAAAATCAAGGTGAAAGTGAACGGCGAGGACGAGGATTGGCTGCTGCTTTTCAAGAACGAAACGCACAACCATCCCACCGAAATCGAACCTTTCGGCGGCGCGGCGACCTGCATAGGCGGCGCGATACGCGACCCGCTTTCGGGCAGAGCGTACGTCTATTCCGCAATGCGCGTGACGGGCGCGGGAAATCCGCTCACGCCCATAGAAGATACGCTGCCCGGCAAACTTCCGCAGAAAAAGATTGTGACCACCGCCGCGGCGGGATACAGCTCATACGGCAACCAGATAGGGCTTGCCACGGGCATAGTGGACGAGATATACCACGACGGCTACGTCGCAAAGCGGTTGGAGATAGGCGCGGTCACGGGGGCTGTCCCCGCACGCTGCGTTGTGCGCGAGACCCCGGCTCCCGGCGACATAGTCATTCTGCTCGGCGGCAGGACGGGACGCGACGGCTGCGGCGGCGCCACGGGGTCGTCCAAGGCGCACAGCACGGAGTCCCTCGCCACCTGCGGGGCGGAAGTGCAGAAGGGCAACGCGCCCGAAGAGAGAAAACTGCAACGCCTGTTCAGAAACCCCGAAGCGTCGCTGCTCATAAAACGCTGCAACGACTTCGGTGCGGGCGGCGTGTCCGTCGCGATAGGCGAACTTGCCGACGGGCTTGACATCGACCTCAACGCGGTGCCCAAAAAATACGAAGGTCTGGACGGCACGGAACTTGCCATCAGCGAATCGCAGGAGAGGATGGCGGTGGTCGTCGCACCCGAAGACGCAGACAAATTCCGCGCGCTCGCGTACGCCGAAAACCTCGAAGCCACGGCGGTCGCCGTCGTGACGGAAGAGCCAAGGCTGCGTATGCGCTGGAACGGTAAGACCATAGTCGACATATCCCGCGATTTTCTGAATTCCAACGGCGCGGAAAAGCACGCCGTCGCAAGACAGACCAAGGCGGGCAGCCTGAAAAAGGAAATCCCCGCGGACTTTGCGGAGGGTATGCGCGCACTTGCGGGCGACCTCAACGTATGTTCTAAGCGCGGGCTTTCGGAGCGTTTCGACAGCACCATAGGCGCGGGCACGGTTCTGATGCCCTTCGGAGGGAAAAACCAGCTGACGCCCATACAGTGTATGGTCAACAAGGTTTCCGTCGAAAACGGCGAAACGGACACTTGTTCCCTTATGTCCTGGGGGTTTAACCCCTATATCAGCGAAAAGAGCCCCTTCCACGGCGCATATCTCGCGGTGGTGGAAAGCGTGGCGAAACTCGTGTGCGCGGGCGCCGACACAAAGGAAGTTTATCTCACTTTCCAGGAATATTTCGAGAAACCGATGGGCAAGCCCGAACGCTGGGGCAAGCCTCTCGCCGCGCTCCTCGGAGCGTTCCGCGCGCAGCGCGACCTCGGTATGGGCGCAATAGGCGGCAAGGACAGTATGAGCGGCACTTTCGAGCATATCGACGTGCCCCCGACGCTCGTGTCTTTTGCCGTGACGACTTCGGAGAGCGGCAGAACGGTTTCGGGAGATTTCAAGCGTGTGGGAAGCCGCGTCAGGCTGATTGAATGCGAGTACGGCACGGACGGGCTGCCCGTGGCGGAAAGTTTCCTCGAAAACGCCGCGAAACTCAATGCGCTTATGCGCGAGGGCAAAGTGCTTTCCGCTTACACGCCCGGATACGGCGGAGTGGCGGAGGCTGTCTTCAAGGCGGCGATGGGAAACGGCTTCGGCTTCGAATTTGCGGACGGCATAAGCCTGTCGGACGTCTTCGGATACAAGTACGGCGCGTTTGTCGCGGAGTGCGCTGACGGCGTCACCCTCGGACGTGAGCTCGGCACCGTCACCGAACAAAGAGCGTTGAAATACGGCGGCGAAACCGTGGAGATGTCCGCACTCTGCGCCGCATACGAAGACAAGCTGGAAAGCGTGTACACCTGCAACATAAAGCAGGGCGGAGAAAAAATCCCGAAAGTTTCCTACACGGGCGGCAGCGCGGCAAAGTGCGGCGTGCACATCGCAAGACCGCGCGTGCTCATCCCCGTTTTCCCCGGCACCAACTGCGAATACGACACCGCCAAAGCCGCGCGCCGCGCGGGAGCGGAAGCGGAGATTTTCGTCGTCAACAACCTGACCCCCGCCGCGGTGGCGGAGTCGGTGGAGAAGTTTGCCGAGCGCATTGCCGCGGCGCAGATAGTTTTCATTCCCGGCGGTTTTTCGGCGGGCGACGAGCCGGACGGCAGCGGGAAATTCATCACGTCGTTCTTCCGCAACGCGAGAGTCACGGACGCCGTAAGGGAACTTCTGCGCAGCCGCTACGGACTTATGGCGGGCATATGCAACGGTTTTCAGGCGCTCATCAAGCTCGGTCTCGTGCCGCACGGCGACATAGTGGACGCGGCGGAGGATTATCCCACGCTGACTTACAACACCATAGCGCGCCACCAGTCCAAGATAGTGCGCACGCGCGTGTGTTCCAATCTTTCGCCGTGGCTTTCTCTCGTGAACGTCGGCGATGTGATAAACGTGCCCATATCCCACGGCGAGGGCAGATTTATGGCGACGCCCGAGTGGCTGGAACTGCTCGCAAAACGCGGACAGATTGCCACGCAGTACGTCGATTTTGCGGGAGAGCCTTCCGCAGACGTACGTTTCAACCCCAACGGGAGCGACTTTGCGGTGGAAGGCATAACCTCTCCCGACGGCAGGGTGCTCGGAAAGATGGGACACAGCGAACGCACCGGAAACGGACTTTATATGAACGTTCCGGGCGATTATGATATGAAATTGTTCGAATCGGCGGTGAAGTACTTCTCGTAACCCGCCCGCGGCGCGGCCGCATCCCAAAGGAATAACACACGGAGAATAAGATTATGGCAAAGTATTTTGAAGAACCGTCGAGAACTTTCAGCGAGTATCTCCTCATCCCCGGTTATACGGATGAGAACTGCATCCCCGCAAACGTCAGCCTGCGCACCCCGCTGGTGAAACACAAGCGCGGCGAAGAGCCCGCGATTTCCCTCAACATTCCGCTCGTGTCCGCCATTATGCAGTCCGTCAGCAACGATACGCTTGCCATTGCGCTGGCGCGCGAGGGCGGTATGTCATTCATTTACGGCTCGCAGACCGTGGAAGACGAGGCGGCTATGGTGCGCCGCGTCAAGAACTACAAGGCGGGCTTCGTGGTGTCCGACTCCAACGTGATGCCCGACGACACCCTTGCCGACGTGCTCGAACTCGTCGAACGCAAGGGGCACAACACCATCGCCGTGACGCACGACGGCAGCAGTTTCGGGAAGCTGCTCGGCATAGTCACCAGCCGCGACTACCGCGTCAGCCGTATGCCTCTCGAAACAAAGGTTTCGGAGTTTATGACCCCGCTCGAAAAGCTTGTCACCGCGCCCGCGTCCACGGGACTTGCGGAGGCGAACGACATCATATGGGAGCACAAGCTCAATTCCATCCCCATCCTTTCCGACGAAGGCAACCTTATGTATATGGTGTTCCGCAAGGATTACGCCCAGCATAAGGAAAATCCTCTGGAACTGCTCGACGGCAGCAAACGCTATATGGTCGGCGCGGGCATAAACACGCTCGACTACGAAAAACGCGTCCCCGCGCTCATAGAAGCGGGCGCGGACGTGCTGTGCATAGACTCGTCCGAAGGCTACACCGTATGGCAGAAGAGGACGCTGGATTTCATCCGCAAGAATTACGGCGACTCCGTCAAAGTCGGCGCGGGCAACGTCGTGGACCGCGACGGCTTCCTTTTCCTTGCCGAATGCGGAGCGGATTTCGTCAAAGTGGGCATAGGCGGCGGTTCAATTTGCATAACGCGCGAACAGAAAGGCATAGGCCGCGGGCAGGCGAGCGCGCTCATCGAGGTCGCGGAAGCCAGAAACGAGTATTACGAAAAGACGGGCATTTACATTCCCATCTGCTCGGACGGCGGCATCGTACACGACTATCATATGACCCTTGCGCTTGCGATGGGCGCGGATTTCCTGATGCTGGGCAGATATTTTGCCCGTTTCGACGAGAGCCCGACCAACAAGCTCAACATCAACGGCAATTACGTCAAGGAATATTGGGGCGAGGGCAGCAACCGCGCGCGCAACTGGCAGCGTTACGACCTCGGCGGAAAGTCGGGTCTGTCCTTCGAGGAAGGCGTGGACAGTTACGTCCCCTATGCGGGCAGCCTCAAAGACAACGTGGAAAGGAGCCTTTACAAAGTGCGTTCCACGATGTGCAACTGCGGCGCGGTGACCATAAAACAGTTGCAGCAGACCGCGAAGATGACCGTCGTTTCCGCCACCAGCATCACGGAGGGCGGCGCGCACGACGTCATTCAGAAAAACACCTCTTACACGGGCAACAGATAGGAGAGAGAATATGCAGATAATAGACGGAAAACTCGTTGCACGTCTCACGCGCGAAGACATCGGAAGACAGGTCGGGGAGCTTCCGCAGAAGGAACTCGGCAAGATAGGGCTTGCGGTAATCCTGGTCGGCGACGACCCCGCGAGCAAAGTTTACGTCCGCAACAAGATTAACGGCTGCGCGGAGGTCGGCATAGCGTCCACGCTTGCCGAAATGCCCGCGGACGCGACGTTTGAGGAAGTGGCGGCGAAGATAAAGCAGTTCAACGACGACCCCGAAATCAGCGGCATACTTTTGCAGCTTCCCGTGCCCAAACACCTGGACGAAGCGGCTCTGCTGCACCTCATCGACCCGTCCAAGGACGTGGACGGCTGTCACTATGTGCAGAAAGGAAAACTCTGGACGGGCGAGCCCGAACTCATTCCCTGCACGCCTTACGGGGTGATGAAACTGCTTGACTATTATTCCGTTCCCGTCGAGGGCAAAAACGCCGTCGTGGTGGGGCGCTCCAATCTCGTAGGCAAGCCGCTTGCGCAACTTCTGCTCGACCGCAACGCCACCGTCACCATCTGCCACAGCCGCACGAAAGACCTCGGTGAAGTCACCCGCCGCGCGGATATTCTCTGCGTTGCGATAGGCAAAGCCAAGTTCCTGAAAGCGGATATGGTCAAAGAGGGCGCCGTCGTGATAGACGTCGGTATGGACCGCGACGAAAACGGTAAGCTCTGCGGCGACGTGGATTATGCGGAAGTGGCGCCCAAATGTTCCTACATCACTCCCGTACCGGGCGGAGTAGGTCCCATGACGGTCACTATGCTGTTGCAGAACACCGTCACCGCCTACCGCATCGCGCACAATTTGTCAGTAAAATAATTGCAAAACCGTGTTGACAAAAGAAAACCCCGCTGATTGCGGGGTTTTGTGATTGTGGTGGAGACAACAATACATCCGCCGTGCGGCGGAAGCGTCTTGCAAACGGCAGCCGTTTCTTTCAAAAATGCTTCGGCAAGCCGCCGAACTTGCGCGCACGGAGATGTGACACGTTACGGCGTTCGGGATAAACGGCGTTATGCCGCGCATTAGGAACGGTTTGCGCGCTGAGTCCGCGTCTGTGCGTTGCTTCCGCAGCATAACAAAAGGACGGCGTGTGCCGTCCTTTTGTTGTGCTGGTGGAGACAACAAGACTCGTAAGGAGCGCAAAGCGCGACGGAATAGCGCGAAGCCGTCATCCGGTCTGCGTGCGAAGTTCACGCAGGACGGCGGAGCGCGACAGTTGTGACGAAGTCACAAGTTCTGCCGCGGAAGCGGCGCGGGATTGTATCCCGCAGAGTCTTGTTGACAAAAGAAACCCCCGCTATTATAGCGGGGGTTTGGTGATTGTGGTGGAGACAACAAGACTCGAACTTGTGACCTCTACGATGTCAACGTAGCGCTCTAACCAACTGGGCTATGCCTCCGAATGCAAGGGATATATTACACCAAAATAAGACGGGTGGCAAGTGATTTTAGGCATTTGCGGCGCAGGATGGAAAAATTTTCGTTTTTTCTTTGCAGAGGGCGGCTGCGACCGATGTTTTGACTGTCGCAGTGTGGGCGACGACGTGTGCGTCGCGTATATATTCGCCTCCGCGAGATATATTTACTGTATGAAAACAGGTGCGGACAAAGGGAGAAAACGCGACGCACTCATTGTATGCGGCGTCGGAGCGATATTTTCTCTTGCAGTGGGGTCTTTGTCCCATTTCTTTTACGAGTGGTCTGGCGGAAGCACAGCGGCGGGGATATTTTTCCCCGTAAACGAGAGCGTATGGGAGCATATGAAACTGGTGTTTTTCCCGTTTCTCGTTTACTTTGCGACAGCGCTGCCGCTTGCTCCGACGCTGAGTAACCGCGTGTTCGGGGCGTTTTCCGCGACATTCGTCGCCGCGGGGTTTATTCCTGCGGTGTTTTACACATATACGGCGTTTACGGGCAGAGCAATACTTGCCGTGGACATAACCGTTTACTGCGTCGGGGTTCTTCTCGGATTTGCCGTCGCGTACGCGGCGTTCACCCGTCCGCGCTCTTCCGCCGCGCTGTGTGCGGCAGGGGCGCTCGGATTGGTCTTTATCGCGGCGTGCTATTTTACGCTGACGGCGTTCGCGCCCGACTTCTTTTTGTTCGTTGACCCGCGCAACGGAAAATTCGGACTCGGAGCAGGCTGAAAGGGAAGATTATAATCAAGGTTATTTGCAAAAGTGGATTGACAATTCAAAAAATCGGATATATTATTAAAGTGCCAGAATAAATTATAGGAGCACAAATATGGAAGAAAAAATCTACATCAAGATATGTAAAGCATTCAGCGATGTCAACAGAATGAAAATTTTCAAGATGCTGCTCGAAAAAGATATGTGCGCATTTGAGATTCTGAAATTTATGAATTGCAGTCAGCCCACGCTTTCCTATCATATGAAGTTGCTTGTCGACAGCACCATTATCGACGCGGAGAAGCGCGGCCTCTGGATGCATTACGAAGTGAATTACGCGGTCCTCGAAGAGTTCCAGAATTACTTCAAAGTAGAAAAGAAAGCCGAGAAATAATCGGTGACCCGTCGCCGAAGCCCGAACGGGCTTCGGCTTTTTTATTTCCGACAGATGAAAGAAAGCACCCGAAAAGCGGATACGGCAGTGATAGGCGGGGGCGCGGCTGCGCTCGCGCTCGTCGCTATGCTCGATTCGGCTGACGTGACCGTGCTCGAACGCAATACGCGCGCGGGCAAAAAACTGCTTGCGACCGGCAACGGCAAGTGCAACCTGACGGGCGAAGACATTTCCGCCGACGGATACAACCGTCCCGATGTCGCGGGGAGGTTCCTCAATGACTTTCCGCCGTCTGCCGCCGTGGCATTCTTCAATTCGCTCGGGCTTGCGACGCGCGTCGTAAACGGGAGAGTTTATCCGTATTCCGAATGCGCTTCGAGCGTTCTTGACGTGCTTCTCGCCGCGGTCCGCGACAGCGGCGCGGCAATCCTGACCGGCAGGGAAGTGTCCGCCGTCGAGCGTACGGCGGAGGGATTTTTGCTCACCGCAAACGTGCTCGGCGACGACGGAAAGGTGCTTTCGCAGGAAAAAATCAAAGCTCGCCGCATTGTGCTTGCAAGCGGTTCCTCCGCTTCCTCGGGCAGGGACAGCCTGTCGTTGTACAGGGCGCTGGGGCATTCCTGCCGCCCGTTTTCTCCCTCTCTCGTGCCTCTGAAAACGGACAGGGAAAGCGTCAAAGGGCTGAACGGCGTGCGTGCAAAATGCACCGCAACGCTTGCGGGCGTCCGCACGGAAGGGGAGATACTTTTCCGCGATTACGGTCTGAGCGGCATAGCGGCGCTGGATCTTTCGGCATTGTATGCGCGCGGCACGGCGCGCCGCGGGGACGCCGTATCCCTCGACTTTGTCCCCGACGTCACGGAAAAAGAGCTGACGGACCTGATTGCCGCACAGCGCGGACGCACCTGCGAGCGTGTGCTTCGGGGGATGTTCCATTCCAAAGTCGCCGAAAGGATTATGGCGCGCGCAGGGCAGACTCCCGACCGGGCGCCTGATGCCGAACGCATTGCTTCCGTCGCGAAAGATTACCGACTGACGTTGCAGGGGACCGCAGACGCGTCCGCGGCGCAGGTTATGTCGGGCGGACTCGACCCCGACGAATTCGACGCTGACCTGCAATCCTTGCTGTGCCGCGGAGCGTACGCAATGGGCGAGGCTCTCGACGTCGACGGCATTTGCGGCGGATATAATCTGCAATGGGCGTGGATGAGCGCTCACGCCGTCGCGCGCGGACTGAAAAATCTCCGATGAGCGTCCCCTCACGGACAATTTTCGTCATTTTTCCCTTAATTTTGCAAAAATAGATAAGATTGTTAACTTTTTGAGTGTATAGCCTTGAAAATTATTTGTTTCAATGTTATACTAATTTCATGGATGTAAAAAATGCGGCATATTTTTTCTCGGCGTACAGAAAACTCTTGCGCTCGTACACGGACTTCCAGCTCAATGCGCTGGAAGGGTATGACCTGTCGCCGAATGAGATAGTGGTGCTCAGCAGCATCGAAACCACGCCCACCGCAAGCGACATCGCGATGATGTCTGATGTGAGCAAGGCGCTCGTTTCGCGCAGCGTGAAACTGCTCAAAGAGAAGAACTATATCACCGCCACGGTTTCGGAAGAGGACAAACGCGAACAGCAGCTTGCGCTGACGGAGGAGGGGCAGAAAGTCGCGGAACTCATCGACGAGGCAAACAGAAGGTATTTCGCGACGGCTTTCGCCAATTTCGAAAAGGATGAAAAAGCCGTGCTCAAAGCCTTGCTCGATATGATGTTGAGAAACCTCAACGTAGACTTTAAGATATGAAATTCGACGAATTAAAACGTACTTCGGCTGAAACGGCCGATTTTATCAGCGGAGAAACGGCGCGCACGGCGGAGGACATTTCCGACCGCGTCGCGGGCAGCGTCGCAGAGGCGGACACTGCGGAATATATGGCAGGTCTGCTGTCTGCCGCGGGAGCGGACGTCAGGACGGAAACTTTCCCCGTCGCGCCTGCCGCGGCATTCGGCTGGATAGGCGTGACCGTGGTGTGTATGCTGCTCGCTTTTGCGGCGTACTTTTTCGTGTCGATGGTTTCCGTTGCATTGATTATTGTTGCTTTCGTGCCGTTTACAGTGCAGGGAGTGCTTTGTTCGCGCGCGTTTGACGGTGCGTATGTCAAAGGCACGTCGCAAAACGTCACGGCGGTGCTTCCGTGCGAAGGCGAAGTGAAGAAACGCGTGTTTTTCACCGCTCACACCGATGCGGCGAAAATCTTCCGTCCGCAGATAAAGGACAGAGGAAGGCTGCTCGCCGCCGCGGCGATAATATCTTTGCTAGGCGCGGCATATCTTCTCGCCGCGGACATAGCGCGCTGGGCGTATCTCGGAAGCGTGGGCACGGGGCTTGCGCGCGGCGAATGGCTGGCGGTGGGGCTTGTCGGCATAGTTTTTGTTCCGTTCTGGGGGCTGTGCCTGTTTGCAATCGACCCCAAGACCGTGTCGCCGGGAGCAAACGACAACCTGTCGGGATGTTTTGTCGCCGTCGCCCTGATAAAGGCTCTTGCCGAAAAAGGAATCAAGTTGCGCTCGACGGAGGTCGGTGTGATTCTTACGGGTGCGGAAGAGTGCGGACTGCGCGGCGCGAAGGCGTGGTGCGACGCGCACGCAGAGGAGTACAAGGGCACGGAAACTTATTTCTTTACGCTCGACACGCTGCGTGACGCAGAACATCTCAAAGTGCAGAACCGCGACTTGAACGGACTGCAAAAGCTGGATAAAGACGCCGTTTCGCTCTTTTTCGTCGCCGCAAAAAAGGCGGGCGCGGAATGTGCGAAGGGCGGTGCGGGGTTCGGCGCCACGGACGCGGCGGCTTTTGCCGCGGCAGGACTGAAAGCGGCGAGCGTCACGGCAATGAAACCCTTTGCCGAATACTATCACACCGAGCGCGACAGCGCGGACAACACGGACGCCGCGCTGCTTGAAAAGTGCTTCCTTGCCGCCGTGCAGGTCGTGGAAGAGCTCGACGGGGCGGAGTGAATTCCGCATAAAGGTCAAAGGCAGAAAGACTGACAGCTTAACGGATATGAAAAACGCCGCGGATGCGGCGTTTTCGGTTGCTTTCACGACCGCGTTGCGGGAACGGGTCTGCGTTTTACGAACCTTTCTTCCGATTTGTTTTCTTAACCGACGGGGTGCGCGGCTGCGCTTCGGCGCAGGTCGTCGCCCGAAAATTCTATGACTTTCGACACACGTCTGTCGAAAAGGCGTGAACATATTCTTTCGTTGTACCGTTTCGAGAAATCGTCCGCGTCGAGGTTGGTCGTTATGACTGTCGGAAGCCTGTGCGAAAAGCGTTCGGAGAGCACGAGCAGGAGATACTCGAACGTGACGTTGTTGTAAACGGGTTCGGTGCCGAGGTCGTCTATGACGAGCATCTCCGCGCTCATCACGTCGCTCGTTATGCCGTCGCGCTCGGAGTAGGGAGAGGTGTGGCATTTGAGCATAAGCGAATTGAATGCGTTCGCACTCATCACCACCGCACTGTGCCCGTGTCTAATCATCTCGCGAGCCGCCGCGGTGGCAAGCACCGTTTTTCCCGTGCCCGTACCGCCTGAAAGCAGTATGTAGCGGTATTTCACGTCGGGATATGCCGAAACGTAAGTGCTCATCCAGGAGTACGCCTTTTTAAGCTGTGTCGACTGTGCGCCGCCTACGCTTTTTTCGTCGAAATCGGAAAGAGAGTAGCCGTCGGGAGAAATGTCGCACGCCACGCCGAGCGCCTTAATCAGTTCGTCGCGTACGCAGTCGCAGAGTTTTTCTCCGCACATTCCGAGGTCGCCGCATTTTTCGCATTTGACGCGTGGGGAGAAGTCCTTTTCTGACCAGCCGTATTTCGCGAGTGCGTCGAGATAGGTTTCCCTCGCGCTTTCCGCCGCGGCCTTGCGGGCTTCGCCCGGGCGCATCAGGCTCTTGTGCAGGGCAATGACGTATGCCCGCTGTGCGTCCGCGATTTCGGGCACGGCAAAAGCCTCGGCTCTGCGCGCTTCCGCCGCCGCCTCTTCGCGCTGTCTGTCCGCGCGCCCGTTTTCGAGAACCTTACGCAATACTTCTTCCGTCATACGTCGTTTTCATCCAAATCGTCCATACTTGTCATCACCGCTTTGAGTTCTTCCGCGGTGTAAGTGCGTTCTTTGAAATTGCGGGAGGAATTGACCGCCGCCTTGTCCGCGGGCGCCGCGACGCCTGCGCCGACGCGTTTTGCGTCCTCTACGGTGCGCACGCCTCTGGATTTCCATTCGGAAAGCAGGCGGTTGACTGCGGAAGAAGGGTAGCTTTTCCCCGCGCAGAGTTCGGCGGCACAAACAATCACGTCGTCGCCGAAGCCCCACACCGCGCTCCAAGTGCGGTAGAAATTGCGGTCCGCCGCCGTCACGCCGCGGCTTCTGCCCGTCGCTTCGATGATTTTCTTGATGCGTTCGTCCTGTTTGAGCTGTTCGCCTATGAAAGCGTTGATGGCTTCGACGGTGAGCAGCCCCTGCGCATAGAACTTGTCCACGACCCCGTTCATTCCGTCCAGGGTGCGGATGCCGCTGAGGAAACAGTAGTGCGCCACGGTGACGAGCGCTTCGTCCGAAAACCCTTTGTCCAGCCACGGAGAGGTGTAGACCTCGATGACGTGGTCGAGCGACTCGTAGAACACGCCGATTGTCTTGTTGATGCGCACGGCGAGGTCCTGCAATTTTTCGCGGTGGGCATTGTAGTCTTTCATTTCTTCGGCGGTGAAGACGGACATACGGTAGAATTCGTCCAGTCTGCCGTCCAGTTTTCTGAAAGTCTTTCCGCCTTTCAAAGATTTTGCGGCTTCCAGCACGGCGGGAAGAGTGAACCCCCAGCTGCGCGTCCATTTGGTGAGCATCTGCTTTTCTTCGAGTTCCGCTCCGCCTTTTCTGCCGAGCGCGGCGAGCACCGCGCGCATATCTTCCGTTTGCGCCTCGTACTCGTTGAGTTTCGCTTCGACGTCCGCGACGGTGCGCACGCCTTCGGAAGCCCAGTTGCGGGCGACGGTGAGAATGTAAGGGTAGCGCACGCTTTCGCCTTTGAGCTCTATGCAGTAGCGCACAATCATCAGCATAGCGTCGCGGTCCATTTTTACGGAGTCGAGGAAAGAATAATACTCGTTGTACTCGTTGGGCGTGAGCATACGCTCGTGGAACAGCTCCTGCAATTCGCGGTTGAAATCGTGCCACTTTTCGGATTTGTATTTCTTGGGCGGCTGCATTGCGCGCTTCAAGGAGCAGTATGCCACTTCGAGAGGCTTGCGGCTTACGATGCGGCACAGCCCCGAGTCCTCGAAATCCGCATAAATCGAAGTCAGTTCCGCCTCGGTGACGTCGAGAGTTTCGCACATTTCGTCAAGGGAATTGAGCTTTTCGGGCATAGAGCACATATACAGCCCGTAGAGATAGACTTTCAGCTGTTTTTCCGTGCAATGCGGAAGATGTTCGTTGATGAAAAGGTTGTCAACGAGCGTAAAACTTTCGATAAGAAAATCGCTGGAAAACTTCGCCAGACTCAAAACTCCCTCCGTGCGCGGATGTGTCGGACAAAGTCCGCAATCCGAACGTAAAATACCATATCACAAAATCACGGAAAAATAAACCTCGGCGCGCAGGAAAAATAAAAATTCCACATATAGTGCGTCGCGCCGCGTCGGAGCAAAACGCCGCCGCTGCGGCGGGCGGAACATTACATTACAATTTGGTGATGAAAAACGGCATCGGCGGGTCCTTTTTCCAGTTGTGGAAGGAGAGGGCGAGCACCTGAAACCTCTTGTCGTCCAGCGTGGCGAGGAAAGGAATGAGCGCGTCGCGCTCCGCATAGCCGTTCGCGCCACCGCTGTATATCGTCACGCACATAATCCCGCCGCTTTTCAGTATTTCCAGCCCCGCACGGATTGCGGCGACCGTGGATTCGGCGCGGGTGTAAACGGAATGGTCGCCGCCCGGAAGATAGCCGAGATTGAACAGTATGCAGGAGGCGGTTTCGGGCGCGGCGTAAAGCGCCATATCGGCGTGAGAGGCGAGCAGCACCTCCGCGTCGAGCCCTTCCGACGCAAGCAACGCGCGGGTGCTTTCCACGGCGTCTTTCTGTATGTCGAACGCGAGAACGCGCCCCGTTCTGCCCACCGTTCGGGCAAGGAACGCCGTGTCGTAGCCGCGCCCCGCGGTGGCGTCGATGGCGAAGTCGCCTTCCGAAAGGTGTCCGAGCACCGCTTTTTTTACGATTTCGAGTGCGTTCATATTTTTCTCCCGTCCGACTGCCGCGCGCAGAGCGCGGCCGTGTGTAGTGATTTTCCGTTTGCGGCACCGCCGCGTACCGTTCAGCCGTCGTCATCTTCCGCGGCGTTATGCGGTTGTCTGACGTACGCCTCCGCGGATAAGGTGCGCCGGAAAGAATAAAAACGTATGCCCGCGCGTTCCAGCGCCTTTTTGAGCGCTATCGTCAGCGGCCAGCCTATTACTGCCACGACAATGACTTCGGAGGCGAGAATGAGCCCGAAGTTCAGAAAATACGCCGTGTCCGAGCCGTCGACGACCCAGATGAGCGGGACGAGTATCGCATTGAGGATGAGCGGCGGAAAGACGTAAAGGAACTTCGTTTTCCTGAGCAGGAAGGTCAGCACGGCGGCTACTCCCGTCGCTATCGTGCCGAAAATGACGTCGTACATCGTCGAGTAGAAGAAGTTGGAGAGGAAGCACCCCAGCGTCACGCCGATTACGGATTCCGGCATAAAAACCGGCAGCAGGACGAGCGCCTCGGAAAGGCGGAATTGCACGGGGCCGAAGGATACGGGTTGGAGTGCGGTTGCAAGCGCGAAATAAATCGCCGCGACGAGCGCGGAACGCGTGATGAAGAATACGCTCTTTTTCAAAACTGACCTCGGTTTTTTTTATTGATGGGTGTTGCCGTGACCATCGGGCATATGTTATCATACAATGAGCCCGAAGGCAACTTTTCCGAAGGGACGGAGCAAAATTTCCTCCCGAATTTTTCGGACGGGCGGCAGGAGTAACTATGCATAATTTCGAAGATATGGGTTTTATGAACAGTGCGTTCAATACGGGCGCTTTCGTGACGTCGGGCGACAACGTGATGGTCGCAAGCTGGGGTTTCGTCGGCGTGATGTGGGGAAAGAAAGTTTTCGTCGCCCCCATACGCGACAGCCGCTATACCAAAGAAATGCTGGATAAGACGGGAGAGTTCACCGTCAGCGTGCCCGCCGCGGGGACTATGAAAAAAGAGCTCGCTTTCTGCGGCAGCAAGAGCGGCCGCGACTGCGACAAGTGGGCGGAAACGGGGATGAAAAAACAGGCGGCGAAAGAGGTCGGCACCTGCGTCGTCGCAGGCTGTGAGAGATATTTCGAGTGCCGCGTGCTCGGCGTGCTGCCTATGGGCGATATGGACATAAGCCGAGTGGCGCAATGGTACGCGAGCGGCGACCTGCACAATTTCTATTTCGGCGAGATAGTGGCGGAGTACAGATGAAAATCTGGGCGAAAGTGATGCGCGGCGACAAAATACTGCGCGACGTGCTTTACGAAGGCGAACACAAGCCGACTTTTGCGGGTTTCCGCGAAGCGGTGCAGAACGTGGCTTACAGAGCGGACGTTTCCACGCCCGTGCTTCTTCCCGCGCATTTCGAGAGGTTCGACCGTTTCAACAGGGTGAAGTTTGCGCCTTCCGATTTCATCGAGGACGTGACTTTCACCTCTTTCGTGCTCGAACGCGTCAAGGAAGACAAACCCGCGGGTCAGGCGTCTGCGGCACGCACCGACGTGCACGCCGCAAGGCGCAGACAACGCTGAAAGGAAATCGAACTTCCTTTCCGTGCCGAATAATATACCTCCCGTTGCGGAAACTAAACGCCGAACGGGAGGTTTTTTATGAGCGTATCGGGCATCGTCCGCAGAATGGACGAGCTGGGCAGAATAGTCATTCCCAAGGAACTCAGGCGCACAATGCGGCTCCGAGAGGGCGACGAAATGGAGATTTTTTCGGAGGGGGAAAGCCTTGTCGTGCGCAAGCATTCGCGGTTTGACGGGTTCAGACGCGCCGCGGAAAAGGCTGTGACCCTTGCGGCGTCCGTGACGGGATGCGAGGTTTTCGTGGTCGCCGCCGACAGAGTCGCCGCCGCGGCGGGAGCCCGCCGCAAGGAAATCGCCGCACGCAGGATAAGCGAGGAATGCGCGCGCGCCGTGTCGGGCAGAGAAGCAAAGTGTATGAATTTCGAGGGCGGTTTTTCGCCCGTCGAAGGAATTGAATTTGCCGCGCGCTCCGTCGTTTCCGTCCCGATGTTCAGCGCGGGCGACGTCACGGGATGGCTGGTCGCCGCGGGTGAAAACGCCGAAAAATGGAAAGGCTATCTGGAATTCGCCGCGGGCGTGCTGGGAGCGGTGTGCGCCGAATGAAGAAGACGGAGGAAAAGTCCAGACCCGGCAAACTCGTGGGCGGCGCGGCGGTGCTTGCCGTCGGCAGCGTAATAGCAAAACTCATCGGTGCGTTTTACCGCGTGCCGCTGACCAACATTCTCGGCGCGGAGGGGATGGGCATATATCAGCTGGTTTTCCCGGTGTATGCGCTGTTTATGACTCTGTCCACGGCGGGGATACCCACCGCGCTTTCGCGCATAGTCGCGGAGCACCGCGCGAGAGGGGAGGGAGCGAAAAAATATCTTGCCGCCGCGCTGCTGACGCTCGTTGCGCTGTCCGCGCTTGCGGGCATACTCGTCACGGCGCTGTCACGGGTGCTTGCGGAATGGCAGGGCAATCCAGCGGCGGCGGGCGGATACGTCGCGATTGCGCCCGCAATATTCTTCGTCGGAGTCATCGCAGGGCTACGCGGCTGGTTTCAGGGAGAAATGTATATGCTCCCCACCGCGCTGTCCAACGTCGTGGAGCAGGCGGTCAAACTCGGCGTCGGCGTCGGTCTTGCCGTGGCGCTTGCGCCGCGTGGTATGGAGGCGTCGGTGTTCGGTGCGCTTGCGGGCATCACGGTTTCGGAAATTTCCGCCGCGCTGTATCTCGTCGTAACCTACTTCGTCCGCACGCGGAGAAAGGGCGAACCGCGCGAAACCCTGCGCCTGAACGCCGTGGAGCGAAAGGCAATGTTCCGCACGGCGTTTCCCATTGCGCTGCTTGGGCTGATACTCCCTCTCGGCGCGTTCTTCGACAGCCTTATCGTGGTCAACGCGCTCAAATGGGGAGGGGCGGACACCGCTTTTGCTACGGCGCAATACGGACTTTACAGCGGCCCCGTGACTTCGCTCGTAAATCTGCCTGTCGTGGTCATAATGTCGCTTGCCATTGCCGTGGTACCGTCGGTGTCGGTGTCGCGTGCCGAACACGACCTCGGCGGCATTCTGTCAAAGAGCAGAATGTCCATAAAACTCGTCTATCTGCTTGGCGTGCCTTCGGCGCTCTTTCTTATGGTGTTCGGCAGAAATATTCTCGGGCTGATGTATCCCGCGCTCTCCGCGTATGAGCTAGACCTTTCGGCAAAATTGCTCGCCGTCGCAGCCTTCGGGGTGGTGCTCACGGGGTCGACTCAAATTTACGTTTCGCTCTTACAGGCACTTGACAAGACATATTCTGCAATTAAAAGTCTTTTTGCGGCGGTTGTCGTAAAAGTCGTGCTTTCGCTCGTGCTGGTGCGTTACATCGGCGTTATGGGGGCGGCAGTCGCCGGCGTGGGGATGAGCGCGGTGTCCCTGCTTGCGGTGACGGCGGTTTTTCACAGGTTCACCGATATGCGGCTGGAAAAAAATGTTGCCCAAACGCTGGTGAGCGGTGTTATAATGGCGCTGGCGGCGCTGGTCGTGAAAATATACGTCCCGACAAACATCGGCGCGATACTCGCGGGAGCGGCGGTGTGCGTCCTCGTGTACGGTTGGCTCACCACGCTCTTCGGGGTGTTTACGGAAGCGGAGTTCCTCTCTCTTCCTTTCGGCAGCCGCCTTGTCAAATTAAGAAGGAAAATCAGGTTTTGGGAGAACGGATAATGGCTGACAATCGCAAAGCTGAACTCGGCGGGGAAAATCCCTGCCGCTCCGGACAAATCTACATAGCGGAAGACATACTGCCCGAATACGTCGCTGTCAACAAGCGCGTGCCGCTCACGGTGTGCGGACTGAACGCGGCAAACCGCAAGGCGGTCGCGGAAAAACTTTCCGCGCTTTACGGCGGGGAGGAACGGGCGGAAGCGCTGTACTGCGGAAAGGAACTCGGCATATACGAGCTTTGCGCGCTTCCCGAAGAATGCGACGCGGTGCGGATAGACGGAGTCGCCCTGACAGAACGCAAGCGCTTCGATTTTTCGGACTTGCAGGAGATTATGGGCAGACTGCGCGGCGAAGGCGGCTGCGAATGGGACAGAGCGCAGACGCACGAGAGCATACGCATCAATCTCATTGAGGAAGCGTACGAGCTTGTGGACGCCATTGACCGTGCGGACCGCGAAGGGATGCTGGAAGAGAGCGGCGACGTGCTTATGCAGGCGGTGTTCCACGCGCAGATAGCGCGCGAGGAAGGCGATTTTGGCTACGGCGATATGCTCACTGCGCTTTGCCGCAAACTTCTCGACAGACACACTCACATTTTCGGCGCGAATCACGCGGATAATGCGGAGCAGGCGCTGGATTTCTGGAACGAAGCCAAAAAGAAAGAAAAGAAATATTCGTCCAACACGGACGCGATGGACAGAGTGCCCAAAAATCTGCCCGCGCTACTTTATGCCGAAAAGATACAGAAGATTGCAAAGAAGTGCGGGTTCGATTGGGGGGACGCGGCGCCCGCCGCGGAAAAGGTGAAGGAGGAACTCGCCGAGTTTATGTCGGCGGACAACGCGCACCTCGCGGAGGAGGGCGGCGATTTGCTTTTTGCCGCAGTCAACGTACTGCGCCTCAGAAAGGTGGAAACGGAAACCGCGCTCCGCGAAGCGAGCGCCAAATTTTTCCGCAGATTTGCCGCTGTCGAGAGCTGCGTGAAAGAGAGCGGAAAAGAGATGAACGAGCTTTCCCTCGACGAGCTGGACAAAATCTGGGATGAGGTCAAATTGACCGAAAAGCAAGTTTAATGTTTGATTTTTGCGGACAAAACCTAAAATCGCGCATATTTCTCGCGCCGCTCGCCGGTTTCACCGACGCGGGTTTCCGCGCACTCTGCGCCGAAAACGGAGCGGGGCTGACTTACACCGAAATGGTGAGCGCAAAGGGAATGTGTTACGGCAATCCGGGGACGGAAGCATTGCTTTACCGCGACGCGTCCGACCGCGACTGCGCCGTGCAGCTTTTCGGCAGCGAGCCCGAATTTATGTTTCGCGCCGCAGGGGACGCACGCTTATCTCCCTTCGGGATTGTCGACATAAATATGGGATGTCCCGTCAAAAAGGTTTTTTCCAACGGCGACGGCAGCGCGCTTATGCTTCGGCCCGAACTCATCTGCGACGTCGTCCGTGCCGCGGCGGAGGGCAGCGGCAAACCCGTAACAGTAAAATTACGCGCGGGCGTGCGCGTTGACACTCCGCTCGCCGCTGAATGCGCGCTTGCGGCGGTTCGCGGCGGCGCGCGGGCGGTCACCGTGCACCCGCGTTTCAGAGAGCAGATGTACGGCGGCAGGGCGGACCATTCGCTGACCGCCGAAGTCGCGCGGGCGGTCGACGTGCCCATGGTGGCGAGCGGTGACATTACGGACGGGGAGAGTTTCTGGCGCATACGCCGCGAAAGCCGCGCCGACGCGTTTATGATAGGGCGGGGTGCCCTCGGAAGACCTTGGATTTTCCGGGTGCTGGACAGGCTGGACCGCCTTTCGGACGCGGACGTGTTCGCGGACGGCGGGACGGGCGCACCGAGAGAGGACGCTCTCCGTTACGCCGGGGAACTGTCGGCGGAAGCGCGGGATGATTTCGACGCATATGCGGCGGTGCAAAGGCACGTCGACATCCTTTTGCGCGTTCTTCCCGAGCGCAGCGTTGCCAACAGTATGAAACTGCACCTCTGCCATTATGCAAAAAATACCCGCGGTGCGAAAGCGGTGCGGCTTGCCATTGCTTCCGTACACGACGTTTCGGACGTGCTCGCCGTCGCACGCGAGCATCTTTCACGCTGATTTTCCGCCTCTGTTTACATTCGGTTGTCCGTTTGCTTCGGTTTTGAGGTATTGTTTCTTTTTGCCGTTTGACGTATAATGAAACCGTCCTGTTCGGCAGGACGGTGCAATGGAGGGAAAGCGATGAGTGAAATCAACGGGCAGGGGAGCGGCGGACAGGTGCTTGCCGAAAGGTCGGGCTGGCCTGTCGCCGGTACTGTGACGTTATGGATACTTTTGGCGATGGTTGCGGTCTTTTTGGGCGTCACGCAGTCTTTGATGCCCGGGAGCATTAGCAAGTGGAGAATGATGTCGATGATATTTGTCATCGTCGTATTGGGTGTCGCTGCCGTATGTTACACATATTTCGCCATTGTAACGCCGAAAATCCTCGCCGAGTATCGCGACGGCGTCATTCTCTTGTATCCTACGGTGTATAGAAGCGTGACTTTGCGCCCGGAAGACATTATTTTTGTAGCGCAGCGCAATTACCACGGGCATATCACTTACTCTTCGGGCAAACTCACAATCAGCACGACAAAAGGCAATATAGCTGTGAGATGGGTCAAAGATGTCGATGGCGCGCGCCGTAAAATAGAATTGCTCCGCAATACGGCGATGCTGACGCCGCAGCCCCTTCAACCCGACGGCGAAAGCGGCTTTTTATGATATGTGTTTGACCACGATTCCGTGCGATTTTGATGTCGAAATCCCAAAACGAAAGTACAGCCTGCAAAGAAAAAACCCACTAAACAGTGGGTTTTCTGGTGGAGCTTAGGGGATTCGTAAGGAGCGCGCCGCTTTGCAGCATAGTGCGACGGAACAGCGGGATTGAGGGGAGTGATGTTTGCGGTGCGGAATTTTTGCCGTCATTCCGTAAATCTGCGAAAAAGTGTGCGTAATGTTTGTTGTCTCCGCTCAAACCGCGTCAGCCAAGGGTTGGAATTCCCTTGCCCAAACAAAAAACACGCTTGCCTGCAAGCGTGTTTTGTGGTGGAGAAAGGGGCGCCTGAAACGAACATTTATTGATTTGTTTATAGAGCGAAAGTCTGTTGTTTCTGTTCTAAAACTTCGGGATTGAAATGTTGCGTTTCAAGTGATATATTATAGTTGATGTTATGTTGTGTTAATTTGTCACACTAAACGTAACTTTGGCTTTTTGCGTTTTGTCACGCCTAATGTCACCATTTAATCTATGATATTGCAAGATGGAACGTGTCACGGAGGGGGAATAATGATAGAACTGAGGCAAATAAGCAAGATATATGCAAGCAAGGGCGGGCAGGTGCCTGCGCTTGTCAATATAGACTTGTTGTTGTCCGCGAACGGGTTGATATTCGTGCTCGGCAAAAGCGGATGCGGCAAGACCACGCTGCTCAACATGATAGGCGGGCTGGACGATCCCACATCCGGCAAGATTTTGGTGGACGGCACGGAAATAGGCGCTGCGGACGGCTTGGCGGGGGATCTTTACCGAAACTATAAAGTAGGTTTTGTTTTTCAGGAATACAATCTCATAGACGGAGACACGGTCGGGCAGAACGTCGGGCTTGCATTAGAGCTACAAAAAGCCGACGATGTAGGGGCAAGAATCGCCGAGGCATTGTCGCGCGTAGGTCTTGGCGGACACGAACACAGGAAGATAAGCGAACTGTCCGGCGGACAAAAGCAGAGAGTGGCGATCGCGCGGGCGCTCGTCAAAAACTCGGAGATCATCCTTGCCGACGAACCGACGGGCAATCTGGACAGTTTTACCTCTGACGAGATCTATGAATTACTGCAAGAGATATCCCGCGACAAGCTGGTCGTCGTGGTCTCGCACGACGAAGAGAGCGCGATGAGGTATGCCGACAGGATCATACGGCTTAAAGACGGCAGGATCGTCGAGGACTACGAGCGGTCGCCCCTCCCGAAAGCCGAACCTCGGGCGGACGGGAGAAAAGCAAATAATCCGGAAAAGCGCGGCAACCTCTCCTTCGTCGCCATGTTGAAACTCGCCATGCGTGATTTCAAAAGGCGTTGGGGGAGGATGTTCATCACCACCGTACTGTTGGTGTGTACGCTTTCCCTTTTCGCCGTCACCGTGTCGCTTTTGGAAAAGGATCCGTACGAGCGTTTTCACGAATCGTACACCCACGCCGGGTTCACGCAATTCTCGTTTTCGGGCAATTACGGCAAGGAGGGCGGCTCCCTCACCGATGAGAGCGTAGCGGAGCTTATAGGGGAGAGCGGACACGCATATGTCAACACCTACGACACGCGGGGCGTTGGCTTGATCGTAAACAACTTCGACCTCACGGAAGAGGAGGAGAAGTACAGCTATTACAGCAGCGGCAACGAGGTCGTGTCCGTGATGGATCAGGTGCGCATGGAGAGCCTCGGTTATGAATTTGTCGGCGAGGGGAGGCTGCCCGCGGAGGGCGAAAACGCCGTTTGCATCACCAAATATCTTGCGGAAAGCATACTTGCTCTCGACGGCGGATGGTGCGGCAGGAAAGGTGTCGCGTCCGTCACCGATTTCGTCGGACAGGAATTGAACTATATCGGGGATATGAAGCTGGTGATCACCGGCGTGATAGACACAAAACTTTATGACGGATACGACTTTTTGAAAACGGTACCCGATCGCGACAAATATGAAAGAGATTTTGCGGATCTCAAGACGCTCACGGAAAACACGGTGCACGAGTCCGTCATAGTCATCCCGAGCTTTTTCGAGAATAAATTGTGGGAAACTCCCGTCGTCCGCGTGTCAAGCAATGACTTTACGTATGAAGAGGAAGTCAGGATCGACGGCACGGTAACGCTTGATGACATTGAGATCCAGTGGTTCGGAGAGGAGTACGATGTACTTCCTGCCGGCACCATGGTAGTCAGCAGTTATTTTGTTTTGGCATATCAATACAGCGATCATTACGATCCGGATGCCGAAAGGATCTTTTTCGACGCAAGTTTCGAAAGCCGTCAAAGCGGTTCGCCTGCAAAGATCTATGACAAGCGGCTGGAGGTCGTAGGGATGCTTTACGATTCGACGCAGGCACCGATAATTTCAAGTGAAGATGTCGAGTTTTCTCAAAAAGAGTATCAGATCGTCGGAGTAACGGTCAGACTCGCCGATAAAGCGCGGGACAGAGATCTCTTCGAGCGTATGGATATGAACAGCGGCGGGAGCAACTATCGCGTCAATGACGTCGTCGTCACGGAAGTGAGGCGTGTCAACAGCTCCATAGACGCCACAAACAAGATCATCCTCGGTTTCATCATCGGGGCGGCGGTGTTTTCCGCGCTCATGATGATCAATTTCGTGTCCATAACCATAAACGACACCAAAAAGAGGATGGGCATATTCCGTTCTTTGGGAATGAGGATGAGCAACATCTACTGCACTTACATAACTGAGGTGCTGATGATCGCCCTTGTCGCGGCGGCGTTTGCCGTCATTGTGGCTGCTTCCGTCTCCGCGATAGTCGCCGCGGTGGTGGAGACGAGCGAGTTCGTCGATCTGACGTCCCTGATGCCAGTGAGCGCGGTCACCGTGTTCTCGACATTCGCATTGAGCATCGGCATAGCCGCCATATCGAGCGCGCTGCCCATCTTCACGAAGATAAAGAAAACTCCCGTAGACTTATTGAGATAGTAGCCCGAGATGAAATAGCTATCTTTCATGCGAAGTTCACGCAGAACTGCAAACGGCGTCAGCGTCGGGTAAGAATCCACCTCTCCGAAACGAGAAAACCGCACTATTTAGTGCGGTTTTCTTGGTGGGAGGAGGTGTGTGTTCGCCTGTGTGGATCGGGGTCCCCGCAAAGTACCACAGCAAAGCGAGGACACTTTGTGGGGCATCATGGCGAAAGCGTCACGCAGAGCGTGCCGCCGAACCAGCGCGCATTGAGGAATTGCCCGTAAAAGTCAAGCAACCTGCTGAGTGATACATAACGCACATTGTTTTGTGCGGCGCGCATGGTTCGCCCACCGTCCCTTCCACAAACAAAAACCTCAACCGAATTGTTCGATTGAGGTTTTTGTTGGTGGAGAAAGGGGAGTCTAAATCGAACATATATTGATTTGTTTTAGATCGAAAGCCGTCTTGATTGTTTTGTCAAAATGTGTTAAAATCAAGCAAAAGATATCAAGGGGCATGTGTTGATGAAAAACAAGGAAATTACGGTGCTTGATCAGGCGATACACATCAATAAGGACGATTATTTTTCCTTGACGGACATAGCGAGATATAAGAATCAGGAAGAACCTAGGTTTGTGATCCAAAACTGGATGCGCAGGATCGACACGATACAGTATTTGGGACTGTGGGAGCAGCTGAACAATCCGAAATTTAACCGTGTCGAATTCGATACGTTTAGAAGCGAAGCCGGGCACAATTATTTCACCATGACACCTAAAAAATGGATCGAGGGCGTCAATGCGATCGGCATCGTTTCAAAAGCAGGTAAATATAACAGCGGCACTTACGCCCACAAGGATATCGCGCTGCAATTCGCATCGTGGATCTCGCCGGAGATCAATCTGTATATCATCAAGGAGTTCCAGCGGCTGAAAGCCGAAGAGCAGAAGCAGCTTGATTGGTCTGTCAAACGTGAGCTTGCTAAAATCAATTATCGGATACATACGGACGCGATCAAGGATAACATCATCATTCCGCATGAAATATCCAAAGAACAGGCTGCGTTTGTTTATGCCAACGAAGCCGACGTGCTTAATGTTGCGCTGTTCGGAATGACGGCAAAGGAGTGGCGTGATAAAAATCCCGACAAGAAAGGAAATATTCGCGATTATGCCGAAGTGTCACAACTCATTTGCCTTTCCAATCTTGAAAATCTGAACGCTTATTTGATCGAACGTGGGGTAAGTCAATCGGAACGACTTTTGGAATTGAACAGAGCGGCAATCCGTCAAATGAAAGTTTTGGCGGAGGAGAGATTGAGATTGCTTGACAGCAACGGTGAAAATTGAGGTTTGCGATGAAGTTTTCCGAGAAAGTGAAATATGCAAGGATGAAATTATTGCTTACGCAAGAAGCGTTGGCGAAGGAACTGGGCGTTTCATATGCAACTATTTGTCGCTGGGAAAAGGACAACCGTGAGCCGCAAATTGTATCCCAGGGTAAGTTTTATGCTTTTTGTGAAAGCAAGGGTATCAAATTTGAAGAGTAAGATGTGGAGAGTGGGGCATTATGGCATGTCTGTATTTGAATTTTGAAGAAAATCTGCAATCCGGCAGTAAAAATTGGGATGATTTTTATACGGAATCTTTGCTGGTGCAGTACGAGAAATTAAAGATAAAACTTGGTGGTCTCGCTCCCGAAACTTTGCAGGGATTCATCCAGTCCGCCCTTGCGCCACAAATGCAGAACACTTTTCATATGTCTGCCCCCGGATTTGATCGCAGGATCAAAGTAAATAAGCGAGGCAAACAATGCATTTATAATATCGTGATTCGTCCTGCGCACGGTTTTTATTCCGATTGTGTCCTCCCCAAAAAATATGATTTGATTTTGATCGGCGATCTAACCTTCGATAGCGTAACGGCAGTCACCATAAAAGGGATTGAATTGATCGATGTCGATGTGCAGAAATTCGGGGAGAAAGAAGTAGTTTGTACAGCTTTGTGCGCATTCACGAAAAAGGCGATATCAAATCGCTCCACGGGTAATTCTTTTCAGGTGCCCGATTACGGTGACCGTGTGGATCTGCACGATGCCGTTTTGACAAATGATTTTATCAATGAACTCTGCACGGATTGCTACCCCGTACCGCATCCCGAACAGGCGATATGGACGTTGGAAGAATGGAAAAAATATATTGCATTCCGAAAATATTATCTTACCAAACAATCTGAGCGTTGCGAAGAAATCGATGGGGTTGCAGTATGCGATGCTTATATTCTCACAAAAGAGGCATATCGCAGAAATAGCGACAGGCTTTCAGCCTTCTTGCTGGACGGCGTTGCCGATTTCGGAAAAGGTGAGCAAATCATCATCAATAGAGAGGAAAGTGGAGCGGAAAGTTTCTCCTTGATAAGGGTTGATATCCGTAAAAATCGCAAAGCCGTTTTGTCTGATACGATTGGCAAAAGCGGAAAAGGAAAACCAAGATTCGAAGTACAGCTGCGACGCTATACGAACGAAGCTATGGGGCTGTCTGCTGCGCCGCCGAATTACGATGAAAACGGCAATATCCCCAAAGGATACAGCTTTTATCAATATCTCTTGGGCGAACGCTATCTTTTTACTTATGTTGATGAAGAACCTGATTGTTCCGCATTAGAACAGCAATACGAAAAGGCGAAAAAAGAAAAATTCGCGCAAATCGACGGGAAGTATGCTGCCGTGATTGCGACGGATCTCGATCGTTATATGGCAAGCATTGCGCCCGATTTAGAGAAAAAGTATCAAAGACTTTATGCGGATTATGAGCAAGAACTGGCCGCAACGCTCGAAAGAGAAATTGCCGAAAATACAGATAAAGAGATCCAAAGAAAATATGAACAAGAGGTTATTGCTCCCATTCGGACAAATTACGAGAGGCAGCGTACCGAATTGGAGAAGCAACTCAAGCGTTGCAAGGATGATCGTTCCGATGAGGCGGAGGGCTTGCGCAAGACCATTTTGCTTGCACAGGCAGACTATGACAAACAACTTTTAGAAGCGCAACAAAAAACGCCGATTTCTTCTTATTATATTGCTCGCAACCAACGGAGAAAAGAGGAGAAAAAAAAGAGTATTGCCATATCCAAGCAGGCGGAAATCGATCGAATCCGAAAAGAGAGGCAGAACAATTTGGAGCGGCAATATAAGCCATCTATCACCACGGAACAAGCGAGCGAGGAAGAAATATTAAAAGAACAGCTTGCTGAAAATAAGGCACGTAAAATAGAAAACGAAACAATTCGTTGCTATAAGATATACTTCCGTCCCGATGACGGCACAGATAAAATTAAGGATATTCAAAAGGAAATCGATGAACTTGCGCCAAAATATCTTACATACGATAACCGCGCTGAAAAAGCAAAGATCGAGCGGCAGGAGAAAGCGCTGAAAAGCATTAATGAAGGATATGTCCGCAACCCGTTTTTACCGACATATCTGTTTGCGCCCGAATCTCTTCGTTCAAATTCGGCGCTCGCGGAAGATATAGACTGGTATCTGGAAAGCCTGAATGAACGACAGAAACTTGCGGTCAGACGCGCTTTGGCGAGCGAGAGTTTATTCTTACTGCAAGGTCCTCCCGGCACGGGTAAAACGCAGGTCATTGCGGAACTTACGGCGCAATTTGCAAAACGCGGTAAAAAAGTTCTCATTTCTTCGGAAACACACAAGGCAATCGACAATGTGTTTGAACGTTTGCCGAAGATTCCGGAGATACGCCCTTTGCGGTTGATCCCATCGCAGAACAAAAAGGAGACGAATTACAGCCCCGAAAAGCTTGTTGACAACTTTTATAATAATATCGTCGGCACGTTGGAAAGACAGATCTGCAGATATGAACATTACGAAGAAACAAAGGCAACTTTCAACGAAGAAATGTCTCGTTTGCGCAGCGAATACGACAGACTTTTGCGCTTAAAGAAGCAAAACGCTCTTCTTGATGGTGAGCGAAGCGAATTGAATGCCGCCATCAACAGACAGAACGTCGAGTATGAAACATTGCGCGGCGAACTTTCGCTTGCAAAAGAACAAACGGAACTTTGGCGCAGGACGAAGAGGAACATCGAAAACCTGAATTTTTCTTCGGACGATGTTGACGCGTCGACGATCGAGCTGTTTTCGGAAAACTGTAAAAAGTTGTGTGACGCGTTTGCTTTTTTGCAGGGCTTTGATATAAGAAAAATCGGCGAGATAGCGCGACTGGAACTTGCGGTTGTCCGTCAAGAAGTTTCGGAACTCTTATCGGACGATAAAATTGCTGCATTGGAAACAAAGCGTAAACAACTGCGTGGTAATTTACAGGAGCTGCGCGATCCGGATACGGATGAGCCGCCTCAGGAAGGCACGGCAAATTTTGAGCTTTATAAACAATATCAAAGCGATTTGATCGATGTCGGTAAAGAAATTAAACTTATCAAAGAGGGCGGCGGTTTCGATGCGTCCGAAAGCATGGTGTTGAAATTGTTCCCGATTGTCGGAACGGATAAGACCTTGCTTAAGAATCTGCCGGAAGGCGTAGCTGTATTTCAAATGAAACTCCGCGGAGTCATTAACGACATAATAGCGATTGCCGATGAAAAAATAACGGGATGCGAAAAGGACGAAGCCGCCATTGAACAAAGAATAATCGAAAAACAAACGCAGATAAGTAGCAGTAAGCGCAAGTATGAAGAATTGAGCCAAAACGCATCGCTCGAAGAATACGACGATTTGAATTCCTCCCTTAAACAGAAGATCGCGCGTTTCTTCCGCGATTTCGGCATCGTAAGGGAATATGATCCCGCAAATCTGGAAACGGCGTTCGATATTATTGCGGAGGAGTGGCGCAAACTCGAATACGACCATAACCGTACCGAAGCGGAAGATAAGAAAAAGATCCCCGTTTACCGCGAGATTGCAAAGTATCTGAAACAGGATGATATTTTGGAAGATGATCGCAGAACATACACGCGTGATTTGTATGAGTGTGTTAATGTGTTCGGGATCACTTGTACCAGCCGCGATCGGTTTACCAAATCTCAGTTGGAGGAGTTGGGCAAATACGGCATAAGTTCGGTGGATATTCGGACACAGGGGATCGACGTCGTTATTGTGGACGAAGTTTCAAAATCTTCGTTTCTCGATTTGCTCATTCCTATTTTGTACGGAAAGACCGTCATTCTCGTCGGCGACCACAGGCAGCTTCCCCCGATGTACGATCTTCGCCATATGCGCGGCAGCGATTTTGAAGGATTGGACGAAAATATCATCAATAAGGATATCAACGACGAATATACACGGCTGTATGAGGAATGTTTCTTCAAGACCTTATATGAAAAAGTACCCGAAGATTTCCGCGTGATGTTAAACAGGCAATATCGCTGCCATAGCCATATCATGGAGGTATTCAATCATTTCTACGGCGGCGGCAAAAACGGGCTTATCGTCGGCACAAAACAACAGGATAACGAAAAAGAACATAATCTTACAGTAAAAATCGATGGGATAACCATAATCGATCCCGCACATCACATCTACTTTATAGATTGCGATCAAAAGGAATCGAGCGCCTATGAGGGAAGCACTTCAAAGATCAACGAGCAGGAAGCGGAAGTTGCGATAACCCTTTTGAAAGCGCTTAATGCGGCGTGTGAGGAGCAGATAGTGCAGCATAAGATACGCATTGATAAGGCCAAAGGCGTTGACGAGCGTCCGAGTGCCGGTATCATCTGCACCTACGGCGATCAGGCTGGGCTTATCAAAAAGAAGCGCAAGTACCAAAAATTCAACGGCTTTTCCGAGAAGCAGGATGAGCGACTCATTATCAGCACCGTTGACGATTTTCAGGGCGACGAGCGCGACATTATTCTTGTTTCTATGGTGCGCAATCCGTCGGGTTCGCGATATGACGCGGAATTTATCAAGAAGTTCGAGCGCATCAATGTTGCGCTTTCCCGTGCGCGCAAGCTGCTTATTATTCTCGGCTCGCGTAAATTTTTGACGGAGGCGGGCGTGATCGACCTTCCCGATTTGTCGGGAAACAGCGCGCTCGATAAAAAGAACTTTCCCGTATTCCGCGAGATCATTCAAACGATCGACTTCCGCGGTAGAGTGTTACGTGCCGGCGATATTTTGGGGGAGTAAAGCATGGAAGAGAAAATCATAAAACAAATCAAAACGTCCTGTCCTTTTCCGCTTCTGCAATACAAGGTAACGGTAAAATATAACGAAGTGCGCAAAGCCTCCGGCATCGCCTACATTTTGTTGGATCTGATCCAAAAGGGTACGGCGAAGGAAGAAAAGATCGCCGATGAATTGCTTCGTTTCGGTATCCCTGCCGATCTGCATGGCATTTTCGGAAGAGAACTTGAGCGCCTTGCCGCGACGGATATTATCGCTTGCGGTGTGAATATGCGCTATCTTTCCGATTTGAGATATTTTTCGGGAATCAAATTATCCGATCTGAAACTCACCGAACGTGGTGAAAAACTGTTCAAAGATGGAGCGATCCCGACAGGGCAGGAGAAGGCTTCCGTTAAAGATGTGTTTTACAGTCCCGTAACACGCAAATTTGACCTAAATTCCGCACTTCCGTATTCTCCGCTTGCAAGTTGTTTTTTGGGTGAGAATTTTTTGGATAAGGTAGATATCGATGTGAGCGGCATGGAGGATTATGTCCGCGCCAATCAACGACAATTTGGATTAAAGGCGGAAGAGCGTGTTATAAGAGCGGAACATGAGGATCCACTAAAATTGAATACCCGCAAGGAAGAAGGAACAACCATCAGCCTTTCCGTTTCAGGCGTCAGGTTTTTGTTCGAGACAACGGATGAACAGGCGTTTTTTGAGAAGTATTACAATTCCGATCTGATGACGGAGTGTATGCGCCTGAAAAACCGCTATAAGTTTGTCGGGCATAATGGTGGTGTTGTAGAATTGCCGGAAATTGATGCCGCTGAACTTTCGCAATGCGTTGCGGTGTATATTCCCGACGATTTAAAAAAGCAAGCGGCACGCCCCTGTAAATTATATCTCGGGAGGGGAAGAGTTGATTTCGTGCGCTCCGATAAGGTCTTGCAACCGGATGCGGATGCCTCGGCAGAATTTTTGCAAAGGATTCATCCGAATGCGGAATTCGCACTTCTCGATAACAGCGCTTGCCATTATTATTGCGCGTGGAAAATTTGTTTCCCGTGTGCGCAATTCGGAGATACATTTAATCTGCCGCTGTTAGTTGAATATACGGCGGAGCAGCAGGCGTTTTATAATGTGCTTGATGAATTGTTCGCCTATTATCTGCAACAGCCGTTCGGGGAAGAAGTAAGCCGATTTGTCCCCTATATTGTTGCGGCGACGGGGAACGGAGAGTATTTCAAAAAGTGTATTGAGCATTATCTGGCAGGGATTGAAACTACCGACGGCAAAGTCGACGAACTTCTCAAAGAGCAGCGTTCGTTTGCCGCAAACAAAGAATGGACAAGATATTTTATACCTGTTGCGAAAGCATTGTTTGATGAAAGCGCGGCGGAGATCAGGTTGGACAACATGATCTATAAAAACGCCGTTCTTGCGCCTTTACAAAACGCATTTCGGATGACAAATGCGGAATATGCCGCCAAATTCGCCGAAGCGGTAAAAAATGAGGACGATGAACTCAGGTGGCAGGCAATGGAAGTTGCGGGCTTTTCAGCGGAAGATATTCTTTCTGCCGTAAATATCGTACCGCAGTATATAGAGGCTGTGTTAAACGATAGAGAGATTGACTCGGACACAAAATTTGCTGTACCGTTTAAGACGGTGCGACATAATTTATGGAAACTTAATTCCATGTTGGGAATAGAAGATCCGGAAAATTATACCGTCGGCGAACAGTACAATGCCGATGAATTTTTCGACGCATACGGGACGCTGAATTCCGCTTATCAGGCAATTTCAAAATATAAGAGCTATGCGCCGGAACAATTCAGGGCTGTCGAACGATATTTTGAGATATATCGTCCTATACACGGGTTGCTGTCTATCGAAAGGACGTCGGCATCTCATCCCGAAAAGATCAACAAGAAGTATATAGACGATCTGCTTGCACGCGGCAAATATAAAGATGCCGTCTGCGATCTGCTTGTAAAATTGCAGTATGATTTAAGAAAACTGCTCGATGCAGACAATACCATAGCGGCAAACGAACTGATCGATGAGGCGCAGCAACAGAGATTAATTTCGAAGGAAAAAGCAAATTTATTGCATAAGTTACGTATGTGCAGAAATAACTTTCAGCATCCCGAAGCAAGACAGATTGCGTATAACAAGGAAACGATCGAACAATGGAGGGATGCCGTATTTGCGGTCACGGAGGAAAACAAATGAGCCAACAAGTACAGATCAACTATCAGCAAATTGCCGTGCAATGCAACAGTATTTGCGAAGTTGCGGAAGAACAATTAAAAGAGCTGGAAGAAACGCTTGAGAGGGTAAAATCGACCTCAACCACACTTCTTGGCGAGCAGACGGCAAAGCTTGAAAGATCCATAAATGCGGAACATAATGCATTGGCAAAACAAATCGAAGAACTGCGTATGCTGGCTAAAGAGCAGGCGAAACAAGGAACGATTAACACTAGCAATCACGATAGCAGATATGTACATCGCAACGATTGTGTAGAAGCAGCCAATCGCCTACAAAACAGCGTCAACGCACTTGCTTCAAAAAAGCTGGTGGAATTCAACGGCCTTTTGGATATGCTTCTTTCTAAAAGCATTTCCGAAAACTATGAAAGGCTGCGTGGCGGCGCAAACGGAGTCGTCGTAGGGGAGAATATACAGCGGCTTTTGAACGGTATTTCCGACGAGGTGCTGCGGCAGTTTACCTATCTTGCATACATTAACGATCCCGCTCTTTCAGGCGATGCTCTGATCGTTGCCGGAAAAAATCTTATGGGACAGACCTTTGAATCGCGTTTGGAGCGTGAAAAGCAAAAAATACGCGCAGAACTTGAAGCTGCGCGTGTGGAACGCAGCACAATCGAAAAGGTAATGAGTGGCGGCGATGGTTCTCCCGAAGAGCAATTGTCGGCTATCCGCACAGCTGCAAGCGATGAAATTGTCGGGGAAAAGGTGCGGCAGAAGACATTGAAGATTATTATGCAGGCGATTCAGGCGCGCGGTTTTGTTATGGATAAGAAAAACATCAAAATTAAGAGGGACACCAACGAGGTCATACTTGTTGCTTTGAAGGCAAGCGGAGAAAAGGCGGAATTCCGCGTGTTCTTGGACGGAAAATTCATCTATGATTTCCGCGGTTATGAAGGACAGGCTTGCCAAAAAGACATAGAACCGTTCATGCACGATTTGGAAGAGGTGTATGGGGTAAAAGTTATGTCGCAGCAGACGATCTGGAGTAATCCTGACAAGATCTCCACTATGAAATACCAATCTATCAACACAAACAAAAATAAGAGGTGAGGAACAATGGCATTGATTACTGCATTCAACAGATTAAGAAGAGAGATCGGCATCAAGCGCTGCATCATCATTGACGGCAATGTGGGCGATGTGTATCTCAACGAAAAGAAGCAAATCGTCAATTTGAAGACCTATCTTATGGACATGCTCAAAAATATGGAGTATGACGACGTACTCTATTGGGATAGGGTGGATGGTCTTGACGGCGACACATCCCGCCTTTCCGTGATCGATGAAGTAGAAGTGGAAGGTGAGGCATATTCTTTTGATGATGACGATGAGCAACAACCCGAAAAGGAACAAAAGACGGGCAGCGGACAATTCAAAGAGCCGTCTGAGATTTTCAATATCGTCTTCAAGAATTTGAAAAAGCTAAACCGTAAAACGGCATTCGTTTTGAATTGGGCGGATTATCTTTTTACATCGGGAGGGCAGTTGCCGCCTGACGAAAGGGAACTTTTGACGCTTCTCGGCAAGGCCGTAAAAGATAAAAAAGTCGAGTATTTGTCTTCTGAAATCAATGAGAGCACGGTCATTCTCATTACAAGTAAGCTTGCCATGTTTCCGATATCCTTTTATCAGGCAAATCCGGAAGTGGCTTGCGTGACGTTGTCGCGTCCCGATCGCTTGGAACGTGAAAAAATGCTCGAAAAAATCGAAAGCGGATTTGACGTTAAACTCAAACCGGGCGAATCTCTTATGACTTGCGAGAAGAAAAATGAATACGTCGATATGCTCGACGACTTCACCAACCGCGAGATCATACAGATGGCGCGTCTGTCCCGTAAAGAAGGGAAAATGCCGTTTGAACAGCTATATCTTCTTTTCAAATACGGGGAGAAAGATAATCCTTGGGAAAAACTCGACTACAATGCCATCAAAAATATCAAAAAAATCTTGTCAGAGCGCGTTGTCGGGCAGGAAGAAGCCATTGAAAAGGTGGAGAAGGTCGTAGTTAAGGCATATATGGGGCTTACCGGTATCCATAAGTCGTCTTCCCGCTCTGCACCCAAAGGCGTACTGTTCTTTGTCGGACCTACGGGCGTCGGGAAAACGGAGCTTTCAAAAGCACTTGCAAAATTCCTGTTCGGGGACGAACAGGCTTGCATCCGCTTCGATATGTCGGAATATGCACAGGAGAACAGCGACCAAAAATTGATAGGTGCGCCTCCCGGATATGTCGGATATGAAGAAGGCGGACAGCTCACCAATGCCGTCAAAGAAAAGCCGTTCAGCATTATTTTGTTCGATGAGATCGAAAAGGCGGCAAAACCCAACCCGCGCATCCTCGATATATTCCTGCAGATTCTTGAAGACGGCAGACTTACCGACAGCAAAGGGGAAACAGTTTATTTCAGCGAGAGCGTCATCATCTTTACATCCAATCTCGGCGCATCGGAAGTGTCGTCAAATGGCTCCAATGAGGAAGTGGCGCAGGAGTTTATTAAAATCGTAAAAAACTATTTTGACAATGAGATCAAACGCCCCGAAATCCTCGGCAGGATAGGTTATAGCAACATTGTTCCTTTTAATTTCATTAAGGATCGTGAATTCAGTGTAAAAATTGCGCGTTCCAAATTGCATCCCGTGCAGAGGGCAATCCTTGAAAAATATCGCATAGACCTTGAATTTGAAGATGAGTTGAAGTTTATCGACTACATTCTCGGAGGAGCGGACAGCAGCAAAGGAGGCAGAGATATCCTAAATGCCATCAACGACAAGTTGCTTGACGAGCTCGCCATGTTTATGTTTGAAAACAAGGCAGATCTGTCTTCGTTCAAAGGAGCAAAGATTCTTGTAAAGACGGCTAAGAACAGACTCGATTTCAGTTTTGAAAATGATTAAGTTCAACATCGCTTCCATCAATCGCTGTACGGAAACGGAAGGTCCTTATAAACGGCTGACCATTTGGTTTCAGGGTTGCAATATCGGTTGCCGCGGGTGTTGCAATCCTGATTATCAGCCGATTGTTCCCAAACATATTCTTGCGCTTGATGAGTTGATAGAAATTGTTTCGCAATCGCAAGAAGAATTCGGGATAGAGGGTGTTACCTATTCCGGAGGGGAGCCGACTTTACAACAAAATCTGCCATCGCTTACTCAAAAAATCAAAGAACTGGGGCTTGGCATTATATCGTTTACCGGACGCAAATATGAAGATGCTGCCGACATTTTGCGTGGCTGTGATTTGGTTTTGGATGGCGCCTATAAACAAGATAATCCTGAAAAAGAACGCAGACTGTTGGGGTCGACAAATCAAAGGATTCTGCTTTTGACAGACAGATACAAAAATGCGGTCAAATGGTTTAAATCAGCAGAAATAAAAGTTTTAGAAGTCAATGTCGGAAGTACGATTTTGGCTAACGGGGATGCGATTTAAAATAATTGATTAGGTAACTTGGCACCGTGGCGTGTGCTTGTCATAGAAGATACAAAAATGCGGTCAAATGGTTTAAATCAGCAGAAATAAAAGTTTTAGAAG